>Ga0334722_10000021_pt1 | contig 247043 bp, 232 predicted proteins | sample C3_bottom_MG_FD_207210 | JGI IMG/M metagenome (GOLD analysis project Ga0334722, IMG submission 207210) | Sediment microbial communities from Yellowstone Lake, YNP, Wyoming, USA - C3_bottom | ecosystem: Environmental > Aquatic > Freshwater > Lake > Sediment | place: USA: Wyoming | collected... | reverse complement strand
TTGTGCTATCAAAGAGCGATTGCAGCGCGTTTCAGCGGCCATCCGACGTTGGAGCAGTCTCCAATGGCCGATTATACGGTTTGCAGCGTTTTATGCTGCGTGACTTCTTACGAGACCATCAATATTAGATGCATTTGCTGTAGAGATAATAACTGGTTAGACCTAAGGAGTCATGATGATAAATTTGGTCTTAGCGTTCATTCTTTTCATTAGTTTTATCATCGACCCTGCCATCGCACACTCTGGTGCAATGTTGCCAAATGCCTCTTTGTTGCCGACAGATACCACAGTCAAGCAAGATGAAAACAAGACGACGATAAAATACTGCCCGGACAATACATGCGACATAATCGAAGCACCAGTCTCTATCGATAGAACTGCATTCGAAGATTTTGCCGTTCTCTACTTTTCTTAGGGGCATCTTGGGGACGTTGTTTCTATGCTTGCTTTCCCCTTGACAATCGTTCCCTATTTACATAGAATCTCATCATGCCTCGCAAAGCCCGCCTCGACGTTCCAGGAGCATTGCACCACATCATCGTCCGGGGAATAAACAAAGCCCTGATCTTCAGCGATGATCGGGATAAGACGCGTTTTCTCGAACGGCTTTCCGAAAATGTGATTAAAGGCAAGTGTACGGTGTATGCATGGGTCCTGATGACCAATCACATTCATATGCTCTTTAAAAGCGGCAAGGACGGCATATCAGCCGTCATGCGCAAGCAGCTCACCTGGTACGCACAGTATTACAATAAACGCCATTCGCGAACAGGACATCTCTTCGAAAACCGATATAAATCGATACTCTGCGACGAAGAAAACTACTTGCTCGCCCTGATACGGTACATCCACTTAAATCCAATCCGGGCAAAGATCATCCAAACCATGGAAGACTTGGATCGGTATCCGTGGACCGGCCATCGAGCCATGCTAGGCAAAGTTGATCATCCTTGGATGGATGTCGAAACAGTCTTATCCGAATTCGGCGGCAGAAGGAAAAAAGCAATACTCGAATATCGTAGATTCGTCCGGGAGGGCATCGAAGAAGGCCGCAATTCGACTTTGACAGGCGGGGGCTTGATCAGAAGCCAGGGCGGCTGGTCGCAGGTCATGGCCATGCGCGGACGGGGTCGGAAGGAAGAATACGATGAGCGGATATTGGGCAGCGGGGATTTCGTTCATGCGGTAATCAAAGAGGCGGAAGATCGACAGCTTCGCCAGACCAAACATAAACGAAGCGGCAAAACCATCCAGAAGATCGTCGATGAAGAATGCAGGGACCGTCAGATAAACTTGCTAGAACTAAAGGCCGGCGGTAAGCGATCGAGTGTCAGCGCCGCGCGTGCGAATATCGCATATCGTTGCCGTGAAGAGTTGGGAACATCCGCAGCGGAGATAGCCCGCCATCTCGGTGTCAACACATCGTGTATTGTTCGGGCGATCGAACGAGTGGCGAAAGTGGAGGCAGGGAATAAATAGTAAAGCAAGCATAGAAACAACGTCCCCTTTGATTCTGACCATAACAAGTTGATTATTTCCCTGACGTTGGGAGACGCCCACTCAATTATAGCGAACCGAGAAACGAGAAACCTGATGCACTGCTTCCAACAACGCCGTCGAGAGGGCCGCAAATATCGCGCCCCTCACTGCGGCGTTATACCAAGGAGGATGACAAATGAACAAAACAACATGGTTGTTCTGTGGCTTGGCTGTATGTTGTATATTTTTAAATCCTGTTTCAGCTGCAACTCTGTGTCCTGATGGCCTGTATCATGCCGATGGAACTTGCAAGATGTGCCCCGATGGAAGCTACACAACCGCTCCCCGCTGCGCGCTAGCCCCCGATGGCAACTACATACCAGATTATGGTCGTGGCTCTCGCCTTGCACCAGATGGCAGGTATATTCCTGAAACTGGTTCAACGGTATTGTGCCCGGATGGCAATTATTATCCGGGTAAGCGTTGTACGTTGATGCCAGATGGACGATATATGGGGTCGCAATAACCATTATCTGACCTTGCGCAATAAATACAAAACAACGGTACAACATCACCAATATGACACTCTGCACACTGAACAATATGCTTGAATGGAGGTGGATTTTTGCTAATACCTGAATACTTTAAAAATAAGCGACTTCGACGTGGGAATTTGGGGAGCATAGAACAAGATGAATTTCTTGAAATCATTATTGCGTTTATTCACTTCGCCGGTGGCCTGGAAGGGAGGCAAGAAATAATCAAAACGATTCATGATACCTATTCTGGCCAGTTTGCAGATCCCGATTATCAGCTTCTTCAGAGTCAGAAACCACCAAAGGAACGGTGGATACATAACATCGACTGGGCAAAGAGAAAACTCGTCAAGCAAGGCTTACTGCTAGAACCTTCAAAATCACCTTACGGTACCTGGGTACTTTCCGAATTGGGCAAGATAAGTGCGGCGAAGCTTTCAAAGGGTTAATACATTTCTAAGATGTAAAGCATAACCTGCCGGTCCACAGCGACGCGCCAAAAGGCGGCGCGTGACCCCCGTGTTGAACCTGTAGGAAAACCCCTAAAAAGGCACTTTTTAGCCCTTTCGGGAGGCGACGTATTTTCACTGATGCCAATGAGAATAGTGGTGTAGCTGATTTTAGGCCCGGATGACTGGCTTGATCTCACCTATCAATCATCGAGAGGCATCGCGCACGATTAATCGCGTTAAACGAAGCCTGGTGCTTTGGCACTTTAAAAGGGACTTATTCTACAGACTCGTTGTGCGAGGTAACTTCATGACTATCGACAATAATTCCGAATCCAAATCGAGAAAACAGCCGTATTTGCGGATGTTTCTTTTTGCCCTGCTTGGCTTTGTATTATTTTTTGGTGGTGCTTGGTTACGGTTAATGCAGGTTGGCGCTTTCAGGTATGCATCGAATCCTTATGCCGGTCCACCGCCATTGCTAACCTGCCTGTTTTATGGCGGCTTCGGTATTGTCTCTGGTGCAGTAGCAGGTCTATTCAAGAAAAACGTTAAATATCCCAATAGTGACAGCCAAAATAGCTGTTGCCATATATAACGGTATCCGTTATAATTTGTTTATGTGAAGAATTTAACCGATGAGGCTGCCTGGTGATAAAATCGTTCCGCGACAAGGGCACTGAGGACATTTTTGACAGAAGAAACACCAAAGAAGCCAGGGAAACCTGTCCGCAGCAAATCTGGCGTATAGCACAGCGTAAGCTCGATCAACTAAATGGAGTCGTTTCCTTGAAATCTCTTAAAATTCCACCAGGTAATTTACTGGAAGCCCTTAAACATGATCGGAAGGGTCAACATAGCATACGGATCAACGAGCAGTTCCGCGTTTGTTTTGTGTGGACGGATGATGGAGTAGAAAATGTTGAAATCACCGATTACCACTGACGAGTGAAGGAGAAGCAGATGGTACGCATACCTAAATATGGCCCGCCGACGCACCCCGGCGAAATGCTGTTGGAGGAGTTTCTCAAGCCTCTGAAAATAACACAGAGCGAGCTGGCGGAAAAGCTCGGAGTTTCATACCCTCGCGTTAATGAACTGATTCATGCGAAGCGGGGGATTACCCCTGACACAGCACTTCGTCTGGAGAAACTATTCGGCATGGAGGCGCAGTTTTGGCTTAATTTGCAGTTGGCGTGGGATTTATATCATGTAACCCACTCATCAACTGCAAAAGAGATAAAGAAGATAAAAAGATTACCTGCCTTAGCTCACGTCTAAGCCATCTCTATCCCTTCAAATGTCCCAACCTGCGCCTCGACAGCGACGCGCCAGAAGGCGGCGCGTGACCGCCGCGTTGATCTATGTGAAATTCCACCCACATGAAAGTCAGAAGAGCCATATTTTCTTTGGAAGTTTAAAGGCAACTCAACACGCACTCAAGGCTGTCGAACGCGCTTACCAAAAAAAGCCGGCATGCGATGAATATGCCGGCTCAAGGAGGAGAAACAACGCGTTATATCGCCGGCTCGCCTTTTTCGCCGGTCCGGATCCTGATGATCTCTTCTATTTTCGTGATAAATATCTTGCCGTCACCGATCTTGCCGGTTTTTGCCTTTTCCATGATCGTTGCAACGACCTTGTCCGCAATGGCGTCTCCCACGACCACTTCGATCTTCACCTTCGGAATAAATGAAACATCGTATTCCGCGCCGCGGTAAAGCTCCACGTGACCTTTCTGCCTGCCGAACCCCTTCACCTCGGTCACCGTCATGCCCTGGATGCCGATCTCGTTCAGCGCGTCCTTGACTTCGTCAAGCTTGAATGGTTTTATGACCGCTTCTATCTTCTTCATAATGACCTCCTGATTACGGTTTGAATTTGTTTACTGCTAATCAAACGCATTTGAAACTGTTCCCGTGTTGCCCCTCACCTTAGCCCTCTCCCCTGCGGGGAGAGGGTTGGGTGAGGGGGGACTCCGAACGGCTGCTAATTATACGCCCGTTCACCATGCTGGCTTTCGTCGAGTCCCACGCTCTCATCTTCAGGTTCCACGCGGATTCCGACAACCGCTTTGATGATCTTGAAGATCACAAAGGTCATGACCCCGCTGTACACCAGCGTCACTGCAACAGCGATAAACTGCGTCCAGAGCTGTTTGGGATTCCCATAAAGAAGCCCTCTGCCCGCCTCATTGATCGCCGGGTCTGCAAAGACGCCGGTCAGAAGCGCGCCGATGGTTCCGCCGATGCCGTGTATACCGAATGCGTCGAGCGTATCGTCATACCCGAGCATGGGTTTCAGCTTAGCCACCGCATAGAAGGGGACCACGCCCGCCGCGATGCCGATGCAGATCGCGCCGATGATATTCACGAATCCCGCGGCCGGTGTAATGGCCACAAGGCCGCCTACCGCGCCAGACGCAAGTCCGAGCACGGTTGCCTTGCCGGAGTGTTTCCATTCAACGAACATCCAGGCAAGCGCCGCAACAGCAGCCGCCGTATTGGTATTAATGAAGGCCGCTCCAGCAAGGCCGTTCGCCGCGAGGGCCGAACCGGCATTGAATCCGAACCACCCGAACCACAGGAGTCCCGCGCCCGTGATCACCAGCGTCAGGTTGCCGGGGATAAGCGCTTTTTCACGCCGCTTGCCGAGCATCAGGGCGCCCACAAGCGCCGCAATACCGGCGTTCACGTGCACCACGGTCCCGCCCGCGAAATCCAGCGCGCCAAGTTTTGCCAGGAACCCGTTGCCCCAGACCCAATGCGCCACGGGAACATACACGATGGTCATCCAAAGCACGGAAAAGAGCACCCATGCTGAAAACTTCATGCGCTCGATATATGCGCCGGATGCCAGGGCCACGGTAATCGCGGCGAACGTCAGCTGATACACGATAAAGATATTCTCCGGAATGGTTTTGGCAAGGTCCGAAATACTATTCGACCCCACACCCTTGAGAAATAGCTTTGACGCGCTGCCGATGATGCCCCGAACATCCTCGCCAAAGGAAAACGTGTACCCGTAGATGACCCATAATACACTTACGATGCAGAATGCCACGAAGGTCATTGCCATCGTGTTCAACGCGTCCTTGGTCTTTGCCAGACCGCCATAGAAAAGCGCAAGACCCGGTATGGACATGAGCATGACCAGTGCCGTGGCCACGATCATCCATGCCGTGTCCCCGGTGTCGATCTTCGGCGCGGCAGCGGGCGCCGGGGCTGCTGCGGAAGCCGCCGGAGCCGGTGCTGCCACATCCTCCGCCATGACCAATGCCGGCGCCAGAAGCATTGCAATGATCAGAAGCAGTCCTGCGATAACACTCAACTTCATACCTATCGTTTTCATGGTTCATCCCTCCTGTATTTTTGCTGCCATGATTAACTATTCTACAAATGATATTTTGCAAGGCATGTGCCAAAGGAGGAGCCAGGAAGGCTTTTTGTGAAAATCACCTTGATATTATTGCGATATTAACATATTAACCATCTGATACGCTTTAACGCAGGCGTGCATAACTATCTTTTTGGAGGCGTTTTATTAGGCATATGATCAAAAGTTATACATTGCATGGAGTAATACTAATTCTTCATGCTGCATGCTGATGCTTGTCTTAAATAGAAAAGGCCGGCATGATATCTCATACCGACCTTCAGTGACATGGACCTGCTCGTACCATGACAAAATAAAACATTAGCGGTTCGGCGCGTTTGGGAAACACGCCCTACGATTTCAATATTATATCGTAGGGACCGTTCCCCGAACGGTCCGCACTATTTCGTTATGTTTCATAATTACCTTGTTGCAGTACTAGATTCTGTTTTCATCAAATCCTCCCCATAGCCAATCCAAAGATCATCGAGCCCCAGGCAATAAGCGTTATATACGTTGCGACCTTTCCCTTATCACACTCGTTGGTTCTCGTGACGAGGAGCGACACGGCGAATATAACGAAGGCAAAAACAAGCACCCCGAATATCAGCATTTGACTCATCTCCTTCCCATCAGGTACAACACACTTCGCATTGTTCGTTCCGCGGTATCTTGACCTTCCTGAAATCCATATCCAGGGTATTGAACACCAGCATCTCCGAAAGCAGCGGTTTCCCATAGCCGGTGAGCAGCTTGATCGCTTCGATCGCCATCAAACAGCCAAGCATACCCGAGACCGCGCCCAGGACCGGGAAACCCAGCTCCTGCCAGGACGGATCATCCTCCGGATAAACGCAATGAACGCAGGATGCAACTTTTGGGATGACGTTAAAAAGATATCCTTCCATCCCGTTCATGGCCGCCTCGACCATGGGAATGCCCTTCTCGACGCAGGCGCTGTTCAGGAGCCTTCTCTCTGAAAAATTCGGACGTGCGGACAGCGCGAGCTTCGCGGTCCGGACCAGCGCGCGCGCATTATCGGCCGTGATCCGTTCATCGTGAATCTCGATCTCGACGTCGGGGTTCATCTCTAGAATCGTTTTCTTGGCTGTGCTGACCCTGCTTTTCCCGATGCGGTTCTTCATAAGGACCTGGCGGTTCATGTTTGAATTCGTCACGTCGCCAGCATGCGCAAGGATCATTCTGCCGATGCCCGCGGCCGCCAGATACAGCGCAGCCGTGCCTCCCAGGCCGCCGACACCGGCGACGAGCACGGAGGACTTCCCCAGCCATTGCTGATGCTCCTCGGTAAAACCGTGCAGCATCAGCTGCCGGCGATAACGCTCCTTGTTCGATGGGTTCAGCTGCCCGTCCATCTTAGACCACCTCGGTGTATTCTTCGCCGATGCGGGTCATGAGCACTTCGAGCTCCATATCCTTGTCCTCGCCCAGGATCCCGCAGGCATCGGCGCGGCATTGCTTGCAGTGGGTCATCTGCTTGATAAAGGGCCGGCACTGCTCGCGCAAGCGACTGATCTCCGCATGCGAAGGCCGGGCGAGGTCCGCGAACTCGGCCTGAGGAATGAGCGGCAGAATATTCATGATGTCCACACCAAGCTTTCCGGCGCGTTCCGCGATCAAGGGAATCTCGTGGTCGTTCACTCCGGGAATGAACACGGTATTTACCTTCACGATAAGACCCGAGTCAATCGCCATTTCCACACCTCTCCACTGGTTGGCAAGAAGCAGCTCCGCCGCCTCCCTCCCCTCGTATCTCCTGCCATGATACACAATCCAGGAATAGACTTTTTCAGCGGTCTCGGGAGTCACGGCATTGATCGTCACCGTAAGGCTCCGCACCCCGGAAGCAATGAGCTGCTCCAGCCGGTCAGGCAGGAGCAATCCGTTCGTTGAAAGACAAAGCGTAAGGTCGGGATATTCCCAGTGAATATGCCTGAGCGTGACAAAGGTTGGAGCATTGACGAGCGGATCGCCGGGCCCGGCAATACCAACAACGCTCAGACGGTCGCTCCGCTCGATAAGCGCCCTCGTGCGTTCGACTGCCTCGTCCGGTGTCAGAACCCGGCTCGTGATGCCGGGCCTGGATTCATTGGCGCAATCGAATTTTCTCACACAGTAGCGGCACTGGATATTACACGCGGGAGCGACCGGCAAATGGGCCCTGCCAAAGCGGGTGTGGGCCTCTTCGGAGAAACAGGGGTGTACTTTGATAAAATCTTTGTTCGTGCGTCTTGGGTTGTCCATGAAATCCTCCTTGTACAATCAACCGTTCACTACCATCTCATATAGCAAGATGATTGCCATGCACTGCTCGTTGATTGTAAAGGGGATATCACGAAGAGGAGCGGAAGCGCCTGCACGATGCAAAAGCAAGTGCATCTTTTCCGGGCAGTTACGCTGTTTACCTGATACGCTAAAGCAGTTTTCTCAGACTGATGAAGCTGGTTCTGTTCCAGCCTCGGTGCTCATAATACTCCAGCGCAGGGGTATTATTAAATGCTGCGAGGAGTTGAAGGCGCGTGATGCCTTTCTGTCCCGCCCATCCGATGATCCGCGCAAGAAGGCTGGATCCGACGCCCCTGCCCCGGAATTCCTTGTGCACAATGATGTCTTCCACGAGGCCTGCCGGACCACCTTCGGCCGTGGACACGACCCTTTGGACAGACCCCATACCGATCACGCGGTTCCCTTTTGTCGCGACAGCCACAAAGGACGAACCCGTGGGATCGTCCACCAGCAATCGAAGGCCCTGCGCTTGCTTTTCCTTGTCCGGAGAAAAACCGGGTTCCAGGGTGAAGAGGTCGTTCAGAAGACCACACATCACCGGAATATCGCCGGGCCTCGCCTGTCTGATAATAATGCTCGTATCCCTACCCAAGGTTTTCTTAAGCGTATACGAAGGTTTGCGGGGCATGTTCTAGAGCGCCACATGCACGTGGCACTTCTTGGTGCAGGTCCGCGCGCAGGCTTCGCAGCCGATGCAGTTCTCGGGCCGGGCGATCGACATGACCTTGTTGCCCATATCGTCGCCGTATTCGTCGTCGCCTTCAAATGGTTTTTCAATAAGCTCAAGCACATCGAAACCGCAGACCTTATAACAGCGGCCGCAGCCGATGCACTTGTTGATCTCGATCGCATCAAGAAATTTCGGGGTCCAGGGTTTTCCACCCCGGTTAAGCCCCATGATGGTTGACATGGCCACTCCTTTCAGAAACGCAGAATGCCGTTACTCCGCAATCCAAAATCCGCATTCCGCAATCGAATCATGCTATCGCTTCGCCGTTCGTGTCGCCTGTCCGGACCCGCAACGCGCCATCTATGGGCGAAACAAAGATCTTACCGTCCCCTGCCCTGCCGGTCCGGTTCACTTTGATGATGGTTTTCACAACCGTGGTTACCACGTCGTCGGGCACCACGATCGTGAGCTGCCGCTTCGGAACAAAGAGCGCGACCTTCGGCAATGTATGATCGAGAGCATACGTCGATGGCGTGGGTTTTAGCTTCACGGCCGTGCAATAACTGTCCGGCATTTCCGCATCCATTTCAGCGCACATCGCGCCCCGTTGTTTTCCCCGGCCTTCCACGCTCTGGATCGTGAGCGACGGATAGCCGAGTGCGTCAAGCGCTGTTTTCGTTTCCGGGAGCTTGTCCCGGCGGATGATGGCAGTGATCTCTTTCATGTAAACCTCCAAAAATCAATATTAGCCACGGAGACACAGAGAACGGCGGTGCTTTCTTTAAAATCCGCAATCCGAAATCCGCGATCCGCAATTACTACAGCCCCGCTTCCCCGGTCCTGACTGTGTATGCCGCTTCCACCGGGCTGATGAAAATCTTGCCGTCTCCGATGAATCCGGTCCTGGCTTTGTCCTGGATCACCTTCATCACCTTGTCAATGTCGTTGTCGTCCACGACCGTCATGATAAGGACCTTGGGCAGCTCGTCATAATGCACCGGCCCAACGGTCAACCCCTTTTGTTTTCCCCTCCCGAACACCGGCACCTTGGTGAGCGAGGGAAAGCCCGCGCCCTCAAGTGCCAGCACGACTTCCTGTTCCTTTTCCGGCCTGATGAATGCTCGTATCATTTTCATGAATGTAGCCTCCTGTATTTATACTCTGTCATCTGTCCTCTGACTTCTTACTTATGCATGGCTTTTTTCAGCCACGGCGGCGGCGATTTTTGGATCGTCGCCACGAGTTGATTGAGCGCGTTTTCAATGGAAACGATTTCCTTCACCTTCATGGGCATGATGCCTTTTTTTACCAGCCGCGCCGCGGATGGTCCGCCAATCTCCGTAAGATAGATGAGCTTGCAGTCCGCCAGTCGATCAACCTTATGCTGAACCGCGTCATCATGCAGCGGACCTTTGTCCTTGGTGTCTACGACCGACAGGTCCCTGCCCTCGGCGAATTTGCGCATTTCGACGAAACAATGACCTGTTTCCAATATGTCGTAGATCGCGAACATGCCTGCTCTGCCAAAATGTTCGTCAACGTTTTTCCCGTCAGTGGTTGCAAATGCGACTTTCATCATTGCTCTCCTTGTGCCTGCCCCCCCCCTCACCCTCCGCCCTCTCCCGCGAAGGGCGAGGGGACAAAGTAGCCCCTCCCTCGATGGGAGGGGTTGGGGAGGGTGAGTCATGATCTTTCAATGCTTCTTCATCAGTAAATTAGCCGTCTCACCGATCATCGTCTGCGTTCCTCGATACCCGATCGTGACTTTGGAGGTATACCCGAACGTTTTATAAACCGGAAATCCCATTTCATACAGTGGAATGCCAAGCCGTCTCGCCGTGCTTTCCGCATGCGAGTTTGAAATAAGCAGATCAAACTCCCCGGTAATGGAGTGCAGATCGTCTATCCGCACTTCCTGCGCACGGATGCGGTTCGCGGCGTCCGAAAGCGTGGGGATGATCGCCAGTTCGACGAGAGCCCCCATTTCATCAAGCAACTTAGAGGTCTGGACCGCGAGGTCCGGTTCGAGCCCAATGCATATCTTTTTGCTTCCGAAATAGACATGTGCGTCCCGCATTGCGTCCACAAGCACCTTTCGCTGACGTACATATTTCGGGGGCACAGGCTTTTTGCTTATCATTTCCAGTGTCTGAAGTAAGGCATCCGAATCCTTCAGGCCTGCAACGCTATCGAGCACCTGGTACCCGATTCCAAACTTTTGCTGCAGCAGTTTTGCAGCGGTATCCATGCTCATGCCCAGGCCGATGGTGAACGATGCATCGGCCATGTCCATAAACTGCTCGATGGTTGTCCCCCCGGTTGCGAGCGGCGATACCCCTTCTCTGCTCCCGTCAAGAGCTGACACGTCAGGAAGGAACATCGCTTTTATGCCGAAGGACTCGACAATTTCCTTTAACTCTCCAACATCCGCCGGAGTAAGATGCGAACCAACAAGCACGTTGACCTGGTTCGGCTCCGATCGCCCAATTCTTGACTCGAAACTAGAAACTATTTTCTCAACCACCCTCGCATACCCGGTTTCCAGCCCGCCTTCATAATCCGGCGTCGGAATATGAATTACCTTGACCCCTGACCCTTGACCCTGAACCTGACGTATTGCCGCCGCGACGTCATCGCCTTTTACTTCCGACAGGCCCGAGGTAAGAACTCCGATAAGAACCGGATTGTTTTTCTTTATGAACCCGTCAATAGCCAGGGTCAGCTTTTCCTCGCTTCCCATGACCACGTCTTCCACAAAGAGCTTGCTCGAAGCCAGTGCGATAGGTTCGCGAAAATGCTTGGTCAGCAGCACCTTTCCGAGAAACGTGCAGCCTTGCGCCCCATGGATGATCGGCAGCGCACGATCGATCCCTTGGAGCGCGATCGCCGCGCCGATGGACGAAGAGTGCTTCAGGGGATTGATTCTTAGTTCGGAGTTCGGGGTTCGGAGTTTGGAGTTACGTTGGAGCTCTTGTATATGCCCTTTCCCCTTCTCCCAGCTCTGAACTAAGTGCTCCGAACTCTTCGCATAGAAGCGAAGTCCGTTGCTGATCTGCTCCGCCAGGTTTACCAGCCCCAGATAACCTGCATAAGGAGTATGACGCTCCTGGTTGACGTCCACAAAGGGGTAGCCTTCCTTGACCGCCAGATACTGATTCCGGCCACCGGCAATAAGAATGTCGGCGTTGCGCTCCTTTAAAAGCCTGAGCAGGTTTTTCGGCGTCACGTCCTCCACCAGCGGCGCGTTGGGCCCGAGGAGCTCTTTCATCTTTTCCTCGTCCTCGATCGTGCTCTTTTTCGTACCCACAGCGACGATCTCAATGCCCAGGTCGCGCAGCGCGGATATGAAGGACCAGCTTTTCACGCCTCCCGTATACAGCACTGCCTTTTTGCCGCGCAGATGCTTGTAGGGAACAAGCTGCTGTTTGAGACGCTTTTCCTCCGTTTTTATGAGATCCTCTACCAAAGACTCAAGGCTCGGCTCGTCGCGACCAACTTTCTTTTGCAAACCATATGCGATCTTTCGCAAGGACTTGGCGATCTCCGTGCTTCCGAAGAATGATACTTCCACAAAAGGAATGCCGTAGGTTCGCTCCATTTCCCGCGCCACATTGATGAGTGCGCGGCTGCAAACAACGACGTTCAGTTTTGCCTGGTGGGCCCAGGTGATTTCATCGAAGGTAGCGTCCCCGGTGATCCTTGAAAGGATCCGGATCCCCGCCTTGGCAAGCAGCGGTTCAACGAGCCAGAGATCGCCCGCGATATTGTATTCTCCGATCAGGTTGATGTCGCTATGTGTCATGACCGGCGTTTCTCCGGTCCCGATGACGTGTTCGAGAAGCACCTCGCCGGCGATGCGATTCCCGAGGTTCTTCGGCCCAACGAACCCCGGCGCATTCACCGGAATGACCCGGATGTCGAGTTCGTCTCCGGCCCGTTTGCAGACCGCATCAAGGTCCTCACCCGTAAGCCCGCTCACGCAGGTGGCATACACAAAGATCGCCTTTGGCTTTATCTCCTCATACGTTCGCCTGATTGCCTGCAGCAGCTTTTCCTCCGAGCCGTAGACAATGTCGATCTCGCTCATATCGGTCGTGAACCCCATAGTATGGAGCTCGCCCTTAGACGACTGCGTTCCCCGGCCTTCCCACGTGTTTCCGCAGCAGGAGATCGGTCCATGAACAATGTGGGCTGTGTCGGCAATGGGCTGGAGCACGATCATGGCGCCGTCAAAAGCGCAGGACTCGCCTCCGCGGGACCGGCAGACCTTGTGCTTGTCGTCCGCTTTACAACCATCCTGTGTCAATCTATCGACCGTGCTGACCATACGTTACCCCGCGACATTTTAAGAAGTTGAATCGAATCAAAAACTAAAAAATACATTCCTCGCAAAGACGCTAAGCTCGCAAAGAAAAGCTTTAAACGGGTCCCTGGTTAAAAACCTTTGCGTCCTTTGCGTGCTTTGCGAGAGACGCTATTGATTTTGGTTGCACTACCAGCTTGAGGTCAATGCCTTGCTAAAACTTCTTACTCCGAACTCCATCCTCATATTAAAGCTAATTTTATCCCTGCCATGACGAGCATCACACCGAGCAAAACCCGAAGGACCGGACTGTTGAACCTCGTTGCCCCCAGTGTGGAACCGATATATCCACCTGCGACGACCGCAAGAGACCAGGAGGCGATATGATCCGGGAATGCCCCACCCTTCTGAAGATATCCTGCCAGACCGGCGATCGAGTTCAAAAGAATGAATGCCGCGGCAACAGCAGCCGTTCTCCGCAGTCCCGCCCAATGGAGAATGATCAGGACCGGACTGAGAAAGATGCCCCCGCCGACCCCGGTGAGGCCGGAAAGGAACCCGAGGCCGCCCCCTACTGTCAATGACGGGCCAATGCCCGGATACGTTGTTCTTTCTGCATCATCGGGAGCGATCTTGCTCCGGAGAATAAGATGAAGAGCCGCAAACACTAATGCAATACCCACGAGCATTTTGTATATCGTCGTATCCACGTGTATACCGCCGCCGAGGTACGCCATGGGGACCGACGCGAGAGCAAATGGCCAGAACAAACGCCAGGAAAAATATCCGGCCTTGGCGAAACGAATAGTCGTGATCAATGCCACGATGATATTCAGCATCAATGCCGTTGGCTTCATCACCGCAGGCGGAAACGAAAGAAGCGCCATGGTCGCCAGATAGCCTGAAGCTCCTGCGTGCCCTACCGTGGAATACAGTAACGCGATAAAAAAGAAATATATGCTGGTCATTGCTATGTCATGCATTGCATTACTCCGATGTCAGAAGACAGAAGTCAGAAAACAGACGGAACCCTATCTCATCGCCGCTAATTTGCTCCAGTCTGTCCTCTGTGCTCTGACATCTGCTCTCTGTTATCTAATCACATCAAAGCTCGCCGATCCCTCGGTCTTCCGGTCCAGTTCGTCCAGCGTCGTGTTCACCAGCATGGTGACAAGATTCAATGCGCCCTGGTATCCGATGATCGGCTGGCGATGCAGATGATGCCGGTCGAAGAGCGGAAACCCTATGCGGACCAGCGGCGTTCCTGTGTCCTGCGTCAGGAACTTCGCGTATGAGTTGCCGATCAGGATGTCCACGGGATCGATGAACAGGAGCGAGCGAAGATGCCACATGTCCTTGCCTGCGTAGACGGTACCCTTCGCGCCAAAGGAAGAGGAGGCAAGCAGTTCCTTCGCTTCTGCCTCGAAATGCTTATCCCCGTTGGTGCAAACTATATGCACCGGTTCCCCGCCCATTTCCATGATAAGGCTTATCATGCCGAGCAAAATGTCCGGGTCGCCGACCAGGGCGAACCGCTTGCCGTGGACATAGGGATGCGAGTCCACCATGGCGTCCACGACCCTGCCGCGTTCCGCCTCGATCGCTGCCGGTAACGGCTTCCCGGTAAGCTTGGAGAGTTCTGCAAAGAACGCATCGGTATTCCTTATGCCGATGGGCGAAAGCGTGAGCGTTTTCTGGCCCCACTCTTTCTGAATATAGTCTGTGGTCTTCACGGTTGAATATTTCTGAAGTGCCACCGTGGCTGTCGCGTTCACTCCCTCCATTGCGTCAGCGAGCGGCGTGCCGCCGGGATAGAGCTTGTACTCACCCGTATTCGGCGAATCAAACGTATCGCTTACATCTGCAAGCACTGTTGCCTCAATGCCCATCATGGCCATCAGCCGCTTGATCTCGTGGTAATTCCCGGTATAGGTATCGAACCCTGGAAGAATGTTTATCTTCCCGTTCGGTTCGCCTTTTTTGCCGGCCCAGAGCGCCTTAAGGATCCCCTTCATCATATTGTCATAGCCTACAATGTGCGAACCCACAAAGCTCGGGGTGTTCGCGAAGGGGATGAGCAAATCATCGGGCACGACACCCTTTTCCTTTGCCGTCTTGATGTATGCGTTCAGATCGTCGCCGATCACCTCAGCCATGCAGGTCGTTGAGACCGCCACCATCTTCGGTTTGTACAAGGCATAGGTGTTCTCGAGTCCTTCAAGCATGTTGTTCAAGCCGCCGAACACCGCCGCATCCTCGGTCATGGATGTGGAGATTGCGGCAAAGGGTTCCTTGAAGTGCCGGGAGAGATGGCTGCGGAAATATGCCACACAGCCCTGAGCCCCCTGCACAAACGGCATGGTGCCTTCAAAACCGGATGCGCAAAAAACTGCGCCGAGGGGCTGGCACGCTTTTGCGGGATTGATCTTGATGTTCTCCCGCTTGAAGTTAAGCTCTTTATATTCCTCGGTCTTGGTCCAATCCGAAATCTCCTTCACTTTCTCAACAGGCCATGGGTTTTCGAACTCTTTTTTGCGTTCGAACTGCTCCTGATAGTCCTGCTGCTTGAATAACTCGCTATGGTCTTTGATCTTCATGGAAACCTCCAATACCATTATCATGTCACCCTGAGCGTAGCGAAGGGTCTGGGCCGGAACCTGATACGCACCAGATTCTTCGCTGCGCTCAGAATGACAATTAAGATATAAGTCTTTCTCCGCGCCTCTGCGGTAAATATTTATTTTTTTCTTCTTATTAAGCTCCACGTAGGACTGTTCACCGTCATGTCCATATCACGCGCGAACACCGGGAACCCGTCGAATCCGTGGTACGGGCCCGAGTAGTCCCAGGAGTGCATCTGCCGGAACGGCACGCCGAGCTTATGGTACGAATACTTCTCCTTGATACCCGAGCCGACCATGTCCGGCTTCAGCCTTCGGGTGAACTCTTCCAGTTCATACAAGGTCGCATCGTCCATGATCACCGCGCCTTCTTTCAGTTCCGGATAGGTGCGCTTGTAGTCGTCTGCGTGTCCGAACTCATATCCGGAGGCCACAACTTCCATTCCCAGGTCCTCGTAAGCGCCGATGGTGTGGCGCGGGCGGAGACCGCCAACATAGAGCATAACCTTCTTGTTTTCGAGCTTCGGCCGGTACTGCGCCACAACCTTCTCCATAAGCGGTGTGTACTTAGCGATGACCGCCTCTGCGTTCTTCTGGACTTTCTCGTCGAACTTTGCGGCTATTTTTCTGATACTGTCAAAGGTCTTGGTGGGGCCGAAGAAATTGAACTCCATCCAGGGTATGCCGTAGTTCTCTTCCATGGTCCGGCAGATATAATTCATCGACCGGTAGCAGTGGATCAGGTTCAGCTTGGCCTTGCTCGCTATGCCGAGCTCGTTGATCGTGGAATCGCCCGTGTACTGGGCAATGACCCGGAGGCCCATCTCCTCGAGAATCTTGCGCGAGGCCCATGCGTCGCCGCCGATGTTGTAGTCGCCGATCAGGTTCACATCGTAGGGCGTGGTCTTTTCAAGCGTGCCTTTGCCGAGCACATAGTCCTTGATCGTATCGTTCGCGATGTGATGCCCCAGGGATTGTGACACGCCGCGGAATCCTTCGCACCGCACCGGTACGATCGGAATGTTGATCTCCTTAGCAATGCGCTTCGAGACCGCTTCGATGTCGTCGCCGATGAGGCCCACCGGACATTCGGACAGGATGCCGATGCCGCGTCCGAGCGGGAAAAGGCCATGCAGCTCCTTGATCGCCAGATCGAGCCCCTTATCGCCTCCGTAGACGATGTTCTTTTCCTGAAAGTCCGTGGTAATGTGCATGGTGCCGAAGGCGTCGATCCCGGTCTGGCCGTTGTAGTAGTTCCTGCGCGACCACCAGGAGTACTGGCCGCAGCCGACGGGGCCGTGGCTGATCGTGATCTGGTCCTTCACCGGCCCCCAGACCACGCCCTTGGCGCCCGCGTACGCGCATCCGCGTACGGTCATGACGCCGGGCCGGGACTTGACGTTCGCCTTCACCTGGCAGGTGCTGCACTGTCCCGTCGGGTCGTTGGCAGCGAGATGTTTCGCCCGGTCCTTTTTCGATTTCTCCGGGTACGCATCCAGAACCTCTTCGATCATTTTCTGTGTGTCTCTGATCTTTTGGCTCACTGGTTTTGCATCCTTGGTTTCGGTATCTTTAACGTCAGTGCTCATAATATCTCCTCACCCGGACAAGCCGGAAGCACACCATTTTTTCCACAGAGAGCACAGAGTTCTCCGAGAAAGATCGTTAACCAGTTCATTGGAGAGGAGATAATCGTCAAGTTCCTCTCTGTGTCCTCTGAGACCTCTGTGGCTAATCTTCTGACTTACGCAACCGCCTCTTCCTTTTCCATGATGCCGTAATCCATCAATAATTTTTCCAGTTCATCCATGGTGATCGGCGTGGGGACCACGAAGTTCTTGTTGTCCGCGATCTTCTTGGCGAGCGTGCGGTACTCATCCGCCTGTGGATGCTCCGGCGCATAATCGATAACGGTCTTTCTGCGCAGCTCGGCCCGCTGCACCTCGTTGTCCCGTGGCACAAAGTGGATCATCTGGGTGCCGAGCTTGGCGGCCAGTTCGGAAATAAGCTCATTTTCCTTATCCGTATTCCTGCTGTTGCAGATAAGCCCGCCGAGCCGCACGCCGCCGCTTTGGGCGTACTTCAGAATACCGCGTGAGATATTATTCGCCGCGTACATGGCCATCATCTCTCCCGAGGTCACGATATAGATTTCCTTGGCCTTGCCTTCGCGGATAGGCATGGCAAATCCGCCGCAAACCACGTCGCCCAGGACGTCATAGAACACGAAGTCCGTGTCGTCGCCGTAGGCGCCGTTCTCTTCCAAAAAATTGATGGCCGTAATGACCCCGCGTCCTGCACAGCCCACGCCTGGTTCCGGACCGCCGCTTTCAGCGCACTTGATGCCCTTGAACCCGGTAAGCAACACTTCACTCAGTTCCAGATCTTCCACGGTCCCTTTTTCGCGCGCCATATCCATGACTGTGTTCTGCATCTTGCGATTAAGGATGAGCCGTGTCGAATCCGCCTTGGGATCGCAGCCGATGATCATGCACTTGTGGCCCGCCTCGGCGAGCGCCGCTACCAGGTTCTGGGTCGTGGTCGATTTGCCGATGCCGCCCTTGCCGTAGATTGCTATCTGTCTCATAGTGTTCCTCCTGTGAATAGGTTTTGACTTTCTATTGCAACACGAGTGCCAACGCGGCGGTATCGTTTTTACTGAGGTTTTTACCTGAATTGCGAAATACCGTTAAGTTGTTATGTATAAGATAAGAGCAGGTGACGGTTAAATATGCACCTTGGGTTTTGATTATCAATCCATAAGAAATGCAATTTATCTATTTGCCAGGGAAGAGCGGCCCGATCTGATTGCTATAGTGCAAACTTGGCTGCATCTTTCGCAACAGCGTTTTTGTAAGAGGTATGACCGCTTCGCCGGAAGACCACCGGTAATTTATATTTATATTGAATGGCAGAATTCAAACCCAATTGCAACAATATGTAATACTTTGGACACATACAGGACAAAATTGGTCTTGACTTTCTTCTGAAGCAGCGTTATCTTTCAATCAAGATTCGATTGCACCGATTTCGAGACAGGGGATGTATTCATATAGCGGATCGGAATTTATCGCAGTAATTGCAGCAAAAAAGAAGCACCGATAGACGATAATACTTAACCATTCGCGAGAGTGGGGCGGAAAACCCAATGGGTCTCCCTGAGACAGCCGGGCTGCCGAAATATCATGAGAAGGATATTTGCGGCGCCCGGCTTTTTTATTTTAAAGCGCGTCAACCTGTTGAAAACAAGTGGCTCCGGAGTCAAACAAAGCTCCGCATTCATATCGACTGTGTTGAATGCGAAGAGGGCTAATTTGTACTCGTTGCATCTGGTACAATTTCAAAATGTTTCAATCGATTTTAAAGATATCAGCTACTACCTAATCAGGAGGAATTAACATGAAGAAACAAAAGACGAGGTTGTTATTGTTTTGCGCTGCACTTTTCACGACACTACTCTGGGGCTGCAGCAGCTCCAACACGGCGAACGATGCTAAATCCGGATCGATCGATGGAACAGCGCTTTATAACAGTGACTGCAGTGGATGCCACGGTCCCCTGGCCACAAGCGGAAAGAAGAACGTTACCGTTGCCATGATCCAGGCCGCAATCGCGAACAATTCAGGCGGTATGGTGGTGTTTTCGAGCCTTTCGCTTGATCAGCTCCAGGCGATTTCCAATGCCCTGGCATCAGCATCAACATCTACGTCCGCAACCACCACAACCCCGACTACAACAAACACAACGAACACGACAGGTAATGGCGCGGCACTCTACGCAGCCAACTGCAGCGGTTGCCACGGAAACCTTGCCGAGAGCGGGAAGCTGGGTGCGACGCGTGCCCGGATCCAGATCGCCATTGCAAAGAATTACGGCGGAATGGGTTCGTTGTCCACGCTTTCAGCAGACCAGTTGCTGGCAATAGCAAATGCGCTTGCAGCAACGCCTGCACCGACGCCAACACCAACTCCTACACCTTCACCGACGCCGGCTGCCATCGATGGTGCTTCGCTCTATGCGAGCAATTGCAGCGGTTGCCACGGCCCACTTGCCACAAGCGGTAAGTTGGGGACAACGCTGGCAAAGATTCAAACAGCAATCACGAACAACTACGGCAACATGGGGAAATTCTCCACACTTACAACAGCCCAGTTGCAGGCTATTGCGAATATACTTGCCACAACGCCCGCACCGACACCGACGCCCACGCCCACTCCATCACCTACGCCTAGTCCAACACCGGGCGCTATTGATGGCGCAGCGCTCTACACGAGTAATTGCGGTGGTTGCCACGGGCCCCTTGCCACAAGCAGCAAGGCAGGCACAACAGCCGTAAAAATCCAGAATGCCATTACCGGCAACTACGGTGGCATGGGAGCATTCTCGAACCTGACCACTGATCAGATCGCCGCCATTGCGATTGCTCTGGGCGGAGGCTCGACACCATCACCCACGCCGGTCCCAACTCCGGTGCCAACACCTACTCCGACACCGACGCCAGGTCCGACCAATGGAACAGCATTGTATAGCGTTAACTGCAGCGGATGTCACGGACCGATAGCTTCGAGCACCAAACTTGGCGCGACCGCAGCCAGAATCCAGGCAGGCATCAGCAGCGTCGGTGCGATGAGTTCGCTCTCGGTGCTTACTACGACCGAAATCCAGGCCATTGCAACAGCTCTTGGAGCGACACCGTCGCCTACACCCACGCCAACACCAACGCCGACGCCGACGCCTGGACCGACACCTGGACCGATCGACGGGGCAGCATTGTACAGCACTAACTGCAGCGGATGTCACGGGACGCTCGCAACGAGTTCCAAGGCAGGTGCGACTGCATCACGAATCCAGACCGGTATCAGCAACGTCGGCGCTATGAGCTCGCTCTCGACGCTGACCACAGCCCAGATTCAGGCTATTGCATCAGCTCTTGGCACAACACCAGCGCCGACGCCTACACCCACGCCAACACCGACACCAACGCCTACTCCGACACCCACACCGGCGGATGGAGCGGCGCTGTACACGACCTATTGCAGCGGATGCCATGGAGCTCTTGCTTCGAGTGGCAAACGGGGTGCGACAGCAACCAGGATTCAAACCGGTATCAGTAGCGTAGGTGCGATGAGCTCACTCTCAACGTTGAGCACAGCCCAAATTCAGGCCATTGCAACAGCACTCGGCACGACACCAACGCCCACACCGACGCCTACTCCGACACCCACACCAACACCCACACCGGCAGATGGAGCGGCGCTGTATACGACCTATTGCAGCGGGTGCCATGGAACGCTTGCTTCAAGTTCCAAACGAGGTTCGACAGCTGCAAATATCCAGACCGGCATCAGCAACGTCGGCTCCATGGGTTCGCTTTCGACGCTGACCACTGCCCAGATCCAGGCCATAGCAACAGCTCTTGGCACGACGCCTACACCTACGCCGACACCAACGCCTACTCCAACACCGGCACCGTCAGATGGAGCGGCGCTGTATACGACCTATTGCAGCGGGTGCCATGGAACACTTGCTTCAAGTTCCAAACGGGGTACAACAGCAGCAAAGATCCAGACCGGCATCAACAACGTCGGCTCCATGGGTTCGCTCTCAACGCTGACTACGGCCCAGCTCCAGGCCATCGCAACGGCACTTGGCACGACACCGACGCCGACACCAACGCCAACGCCAACGCCTACTCCTACGCCGGTCCCGGCACCGGCTGATGGTGCGGCGCTGTATACGACCTATTGCAGCGGGTGCCATAGAGCGCTCGCTACAAGCGCCAAAAAAGGCGCAACCGCAACCCAGATCCAGACGGGCATCAGGAACGTCGGCTCTATGAGCTCGCTCTCGTCGCTAACCACGGTACAGATCCAAGCTATTGCAACTGCTCTTGGTGCGGCGCCGACTCCGACTCCTACACCAACACCAACACCAACGCCTACTCCTACGCCGACACCGGCACCGGCTGATGGAGCGGCGCTGTATACGTCCTATTGCAGCGGGTGCCATAGAGCACTTGCTACAAGCGCCAAAAAAGGCGCGACCGCAACCCAGATCCAGACCGGCATCAGTAACGTCGGCTCTATGGGTTCGCTCTCAACGCTGACCACGGCGCAGATTCAGGCTATTGCATCGGCTCTCGGCACGACACCGACGCCATCGCCGACACCGACACCGGTGCCGGCACCAACCCCGACCGATGGTGCAACGCTTTACGCCACGTACTGCGGCGGTTGCCACGGAGCTCTTGCAACGAGCACCATGCGCAACACAACAGCAACACGGATCCAGTCGGCGATCTCGAGCAACACCGGTGGTATGGGGCAGTTCTCTAACCTGACCAGCACCCAGGTCCAGGCCATCGCGAATGCTTTGTCAGCAGCTCCATCACCAACGCCCACACCGCTGCCGACCGACGGGTCAACGCTCTACACCAACTTCTGCGGCTCCTGCCACGGTGTCATTGCTCGGAGCAGTGTCCGCGGGGCAACGGTGACCGAGATCAAGTCAGCCATATCGCACAACACCGGCGGCATGGGGCAGCTCTCGAACTTGACAAGTGCCCAGATCCAGGCAATAGCAAGCGCGCTGGCCCAGTCATCGCAAAGCCAGGGATCGAATTAAACGTAGAACATTGAGGTAACTCCGGGGGGACCTGCTTTTGCAGGCCCCCTTTTTTTATTCAAAATTATAACGCTGCTATGCCACTTTCATTGGTTCTAATCCGGACAACATTGGCCATATCATGGACAAATATTTTGCCGTCACCCACTTCACCGGTCAATGCGGCATTACGTATGGCATTGATGATTTTATCGACATCTTCATTTTTTACGACCACTTCCACTCTTGTTTTTGACTGCAAACTCTCTTCATAGGACAGGCCGCGAACGTTGTGCATCCACCCTTTTTGGCCACCATGCCCCTCAACGTGAGAGAGCGTCACACCAGGATGGCCCGCCTCACCCAATGCGGCGCAGATTTCCGATGCTTTCTCCGGACGAATAATCGCTTCTATCCTTTTCATAACGAATCTCCTTATCATATCGTGATTGAGCAGCTTAACAACTTATTTACCCATAGAGTATTCCGAAATAGAGGGCCATAAGAATGAGCCCGAAGGGCGCTCCGACCATGGCCCACGCCCGGCTCGATATACGCAGTTTGTTCGCGGCAATGATGTTCGGTATATTACCGGGGATCAGCATCCCGCCGGAGATGATGATGCCCATGATGATGCCCTTCACCTGCGCTGTGGTCATGTGAGGCCCGAGCTCCGCCGCGGCAAGCGTTGCATTATCGAGAATAGCCGACGTAATGTTGACCCAATAGAGCAGCGGTGCAGGCATCTTCGATATGTACATATCGATCAGCGGTTTAAAACCCGTGCCCAGCAGAACCAGCGCCATGACAAAAATATAGACCTTGAACGCCCGAAGCGCGATCTGGCCAAAGGACTCCTCGGAATCCTCGGTTAAACTCTCTGACCGGCTGACCTGTGAGCCGCGAAACAGGCCTCCCGCAAGAGATATCAAAGCTATTCCCGGCAGGATATACCACCCGAAGATGCGCATAAGCATCAGAAAATCACCCTCAAGCGCCCCGCCCCTCAGTTTGGCAACAGCAATGGTTGACAGTGGTTCTCCAATGGGAGTAAGCGCCGCACCCATGCCGATCGAAAAACAGGAGAAGACAACAAGCCGCGTCTCGTACTTTTTGTCGAGATTAATGGCGCTCACCACCTCACACAAGAGGAGAGCAGCGATAATCGCCGTGATCACGCTCGATACGACACCGAGCGTAAATATGAGCAGGAACGCGAACATCCGCGGTCCGACACGCTCCTCCACCGTCCCGATCCATTTCTTCAGCTGTTCCCGGAGAGCCCTGAAGATCAGACCGAATATCAGGGTGGCGATGGTGAGTTTGATCGGCTCAACAAACGCCGAGCTGATGAGTTCTCCGGTCGCCAGCGGTTCAGGCCCAAGCAGATGGGAAAGCATCAGCGTTGCGACGCCGATGACCAAAAGGAACAGTTCAAGATTGTGTTCCACCTTTTTCACGGTGATCGGCAGAATCAATATCACCAGGAAAATGGTTATGAGCGTAAACGTTATTATCATGAGGTGGATCGCTCCTGGAGAACGTGCTTATAAAAAAGGCCGGCATGCGATGAACATGCCGGCCCAGGAGGATAAACGACGAGGATTAGATCGCCGTATCGCCTTTTTCACCGGTCCTGATCCTGACAACTTCCTCGATCCTGGTGACGAATATCTTGCCATCACCGATCTTGCCGGTTTTGGCCTTTTCCATGATCGTCGCCAGTACTTTTTCAGCGACATTGTCTGCAACCACTGTTTCGATCTTCACCTTCGGGATGAAGGACACTTCATACTCCGCCCCCCGGTAGAGCTCAACGTGGCCTTTTTGCCGGCCAAAGCCTTTCACGTCGGTTACCGTCATGCCCTGGATGCCGATGGCGTTCAGAGCGTCTTTCACTTCATCAAGCTTGAACGGTTTGATAATAGCTTCTATTTTTTTCATGACTTTCTCCTCTACCGGTGCGTTTTGCGAATATTGAAGTCAGGGTAAGCGCTCACCGCCACTTCCGCCTGGTCGAGCCCTTCTACCTCCAACTCCGGATCTACCCTGAGCGGGATTATTTTGTCGAGGACCTTAAAGAACACATACATGATGATGAACACGAAAGCGATGTTCGTTACTGTCCCGATGACCTGGGCAACGAACTGTGACCCTCCGCCATAGAACAATCCTTTGACCGTACCGGCCACGCCGTTAAATCCATCGCCATAGGTGCCGTCTGCAAAAAGTCCGAGGGCCAGTACGCCCCACGCACCGTTCACGCCATGGACCGATATCGCGCCGACCGGATCATCAACCTTCATGGTCCGCTCCACAAAGAACACGCTCACGCAAACAAGGATTCCTGCCACCGCTCCAATGAACACGGCTGAAACTGAGTTCACGAATGCGCAGGGCGCGGTGATGGCAACAAGACCCGCAAGCAGCCCGTTCGCGATCATTGAAATATCCGGTTTACCGTATCTGAACCACATGTACAGCATGGAGGAGAATGCCGCTGCGCCGCCGGCAAGCATGGTGTTCGTTGCAACCACACCGATCCGGAGATCGCCACCTGCCAGGGATGAACCTGCGTTGAATCCGAACCAACCGAAGGCCAAAATGAAGCATCCCACGATCGCCATCGGGATGTGATGGCCGGGAATGGCGTTCGGCGTGCCATCTGCCTTGAACTTGCCGATACGCGGCCCCAGTACGATTGCCCCAGCCAGAGCCGCCACACCGCCGGTCAGATGCACAACCGAGGAACCTGCAAAATCAACATGCCCGTGACCGAGACCGAAGTTCTTCCCGAGCTGCGAGAGCCAGCCACCGCCCCATACCCAGTTTGCATAAAGCGGGTAGACGATTGCCGAGATGAAGAATCCGTACACGACGAAGGACTTGAAGGTCCAGCGTTCTGCCATGGAACCTGTCGGTATCGTGGCCGTGGTATCCATAAACACCATCTGGAACAGGAAGATGGTGAAGATCACCGCGTCGTAGGACATGCCCGATAAAAAGAATCCCTTGGTGCCGAAGAGCCCGAAATCCTTGCCGAACAAATGGACCACGAACTCACTGTCGAGCGTTGTTCCTCCGCCGAGCGAGGCAGCGCCTCCTGAGCCGCCCATCTGGATCGCAAACCCGATGGCCCAGTAGCCGAGCATGCCGATCACGTAGATCATGAAGTTCATGGCCATGGTATGGCCCGCGTTCTTTGCCTGGGTGAAGCCAGTCTCCGCCATGGCAAAACCGGCCTGCATGAACATCACAAGGAAACCGCAGACGAGCGTCCACATCACATTGATGGCGATGCGGTTATGACCGATAACATCGGCTAATTTCGTTGCGAGCGGCTCAGCAGTTGCCATCTTCTTCATATCATCGGCGGTCGGCGCTCCTGCTGAAGCTCCGACAACATCGCCTGCGCCGCCGGTATTGGCGCCTGACGGATCAGGTGTTGGTGCCGGGGCGGCAACCGATGCGGCCGCCGGTGCAGGTGCCGCGGGTTGGACCTGGTCGTCGGCAAATACGCGTCCTCCGACGATCGCGACTGCTAAAGCCAGCAGCATGGCTAGTATTAATCGTTTCGTATTCATGGTTATTCTCCTTAGATTTGCATTCCTTACCAGGTGTACATCATCCCCAATGCGATCGTATCCTGGGATTTTTTGGTGGCATTGTTAAACGATGACTGGTCAGATGAATCATGCCGGTACTCCGGCCGCAGGATCAGGCCGCCATTCAATCTGATCTCGGGCGTGACCGTAACCTCGGTCAGCTTTTGTGCAACTCCCGTCCTCACGCCGTCCTTGTCGTCGAATGACTCCGCACGAACAGACAGGCTGTACATGTCGCTGAAATCGTACTTCACAATGCCGCTGAAACCCGACCAGGAGACGCTGCTGCCGGGAATATCTTCCTTCGCATCATCATAATTCAGTATGAGTGAAAGCTGTTTCATCGGCTTGATCGTGGCAACAACATCAACAAGCGTTCTTTTGTTGCCATTGATATTGTCCTGCTCGGGCCCGGTCATCAGGTTGACATAGCCTGAAATAAGCTCCGCAGGCGCATACCCGATACTGAGCCCATAGGTCTTAGCCTTGTTGTTATCCGTGCTGTTGTCCCAACCATTCACAATATGGGCGCTTGCGCTCAATGTGTCGGTAAAGCTGTAGCTGACCTTCAAACCCGTATGCGTGAAGGGGATCGCATAATTGAACAGCAGCGACCGTGAATAGTTCACATTGTCCTTTGCCTCGATCACCTCGGCGCCGTGGTAGGTCACCATTTTTCCAAGATCGAACCTGACACCTTTGCCTGCGGGCGCGATGTAGCTCATGTAAGCTTCCGTCACGTCCAGGGAATCCGTACCTTCGCCTGCCTGCGCACTCGTAAGGGGTGCGCCGCTCAAACCTCGTGAATGTATCCACTTGGCTGTTTCACCTGCGGAAAGTTTTAGTTTATATCCTGCTGCACCGGCTGTGGCATCCTTTAAGAATACGAGCTGTGCCAGGTCCAGGCCAATGCTGTTGGCTTTATGATCAAAGACCCTGAGATCGTTCTCTTGTCCCTGGGCCGCGCTTATATCAGTGGCATTGGCGTTGTACGTGTACCCGCCCTGGAGATAGATGCTCAGACCAAGAACCTTTTTTACATCATCTGGATTGAGCCCCGCGGGCTTTGCATCCTCTGCATACACCGGCGCCGTCATTGCGGTCGTTCCTGCCAGTAAAGCTGCACATAGTACCTTCATGATCTGTTTCATTGTATCCTCCTTATACCCAAGCAAAGTATGAAAGCCTCCGGAGCTTTCTGAAAGTTGTTGTGAACAACCTCTGACATACTGTTTTGCAAGGCATGTGCCACAATAGTAGAATCTTCAAACAGGTAGACAACCTTGATTTTGCAGCTATTTTAATGAAACGTCACAAATGCTCTCTTTGAAGATGTGTTTTTCGAGGTGATTATTCATGCACCTGATTAATATATAGACAAACAGGCTATTCGCTTTATAGCTAGGTAATACCGTTCAGGAAGGATCACCTGCTTGACTTCCACTGCATTGAATGCTAACAATAAGAGAGAGGTTTTTACTATCACGCAAGGAGGAACAAACATGAAAAGAAGGATTGGACGGGCAGTACTAACTATTATGGTGATTGCATTGGTTGCAACGGGGACGGCGCTTGCAGCGCACGACGCGGTCAAAGTGGCAAAAAAGGACGGGGTCGGCAGCTACCTGACCGATGCCAAGGGGATGACCCTGTATCAGTTCAAGAATGACCATCACGGCATGAGCGCATGTGAAGGCCCCTGTATTGATAATTGGCCGCCGTTCTTTCAGGATCTGGGTGAAGCCGTAGACGGTCTGGCCATAACGGACTTTGGAACAATTCCCCGGGCGGACGGCAAAAAACAAATTGGTTACAAAGGAATGCCGCTTTACTATTTCATTAAAGACAAAAAGCCCGGAGATACTGCCGGACAGGGAGTGAAAGATGTATGGTCCGTCGTAAATCCATAGCACCTGCCTCAGCACAAAAGGCCCGCGTAATCGCGGGCCTTTTGTATTTGTAAAAGCTTTGACTGCAACATGGTTCCTTCCTTTACGCCTCTTTTGCCAAACTCACCGCCTCCGGCATAATAGCCGGACTCACATGCTCCCGAATATATTCCTGGACCACATCCTTGTCTACCGGCGACAGATACAGGAACTTCATGCCCATGCCGGGCTCCTTGTCCGGGTTCTCATCAAAACGATAAATATACAAAACAACGCAGTAGGTGCGAATAATCCGGTCGCCCATGAGAAATGTGACCGTATGATAGGAGCCGACCTTCCGGGGTTCGAAGGTTTTCAGGAACAAACCTTCGTCGGAAAGCATGGTAACGAACTCTGTCCCGGACAAGCTGTCCTCGATCGCGGCATTCAGAAACGTGGGGATCCTGATGTTTAGCCTCGGCGTCGGCTCAAGGGCCTGCTGAACGGCACGGTAAAGTTCGGAGACCTGCACCGGTTTGTTCAGGCATCCGCCGCGGATCGCATTGCGGCATCGGTCCTCGGTTTCCTGGTCCTTGAACCTGGTCTGGATGATCATGGGGAGTGACGCGGTCTCGGACATCTTCGAAAGATGCTCCGCAAGATCCATGCCGTTCATCAGAGGAAGTATCAGCTCCGCGATCACGAGCGAAGGCCGGGCAATGGCAATGAATTCCAGCGCTTCTTCGGCTGACCGCACCGTGATAGAATTATAACCGAGATTTTGGACCAGCATCGCGGTATAACTTGCGTCACGCTGACTGTTGTCAACAACAAGAATGAAACGCTTCTTCTTATCCGTCTCTTGCGGGGTGCCCATACTGGTCTGTTCCATGTACCTGCCTTCTTTTCTTTAACTCAATTCACGGAGGAAAGTTTCCTTCGATTATACCAGAGAAATCACCTTCTTGATGAACAAACAAATCTATTTGCCGAGCAAGCATGATGTGATAGTATTGCACACGTACCTAAGTTGCAGGCAGGCAAAGGATACCGCTTTTATGAAAAAAGTTTTGGCACTCGCTGCACTGATCATCATGCTCGCATCAGGGGAATCGCTTGCGGACTCGGAACTCCCGTTCCAGGACTTCAACCTGGGCCCGCACTATCAAACCGTAAAAAGCACGGCGCACGGAGCGTCAGGTGCGGGATCAATGTACGGATTAGAAATAGCCTTCAACGGATCGCTCATAGATGCGCTCCTGGACGGTTCGAATCATTCACTGCGCTACGGCGATTACCTCGGCGGTTACACCCTGCTCTCCAGCGCAAGCTATGATAAATCTCACAGCATTCCTTATTTCATCGGTTTAGGTTTTTCCTACGGCGTGCAAGCAGGGTTTTCCTTCACTGACAACATTGAAATCGGCGCACGATATTACGTTGATATTCGGGACAACATCTTCGGACCAACGAACAACTCAACAACGCTGCACATGAATACCGGCATGATCATGGGAAGGGTCGGCAGCATCTATCTTGATATGGGGACCGGCTCGGGCAGGAATGCGAACAACAGCGAACGGTATGACTCGACGATCGTTCATGCGAGATATCTCGTGGATGACGGCGGCTACGTTGGCATCATGATGGACAGCTCTAAGGTTACCTATACCCTCTCGAACCGGGAGGATAAGATCGTGAATTTCGTTGTCCAGTTCGGCATTATGAAATAGTCGCCCCAGGAGTTTCCTTCACCGCCGTGCAACCGCGTTCATCACCTCAACAAACTCCTTCGGCCGATCAACCTGTGGCATGTGGCCGGCGCGATCGATGGGTATGAGCTTCGCGCTGCCAAGCCAGGTTCTGATCATGGCAGCCTGCTTAAGGGTAACCAGTTTGTCGCCGGTTCCCCAGATGATCGTTGAAGGAACTGTTGGCGGGACTTGCGGCTTGACCTGGTTCATAAAGGTGTTAAAAACGATCCGGGAGTGTTTGTCCGCGTTCTGCTGGATGCGGTGAAAAAAGGCAGCCGGCAAACCGGAGGGGTCCGGGAAAGCCTTTGCGAGCGCTTTATCTGAATAAGCGATATTGCGCATGATGACACGAAAGCGCTTTTCAACAAAGGGAATGCTGATCAACTTTTTCATAAGTCCGGGAAGCACGGGCACGTAGCCGCCGTTGACCAAAATCAGGTGTTGCGTGAGTTCGGGAAAGGTTGAAGCAAATTCAATGGCAACTGCAGCGCCGAAGGAATTCCCTACCACAACCGCATTGCCTGCCCCGAGCGTGCTGAGGACTTCCTTCAAAACACCGACTGTTGCAGAAAGCATGTGCCTGTCCGGCGTATCTGATGCTCCGAAACCCGGCAGGTCGGGCGCGATGATGGTAAACGATCGGCTAAGATCGTTCCAGACAGGGGACCAGCTCATTGCCGCGTCGCCCCAGGCTGAATGGAGCAAAAGAAGGGCCGGTCCCGTGCCGCCGGTCCAGACATGGACCCGCTTTCCCGAAAACATGAGATCTGTTGGCTGCCGAAGCGCGGCTGCATTTTGCATGACGTACCTCACAACATGGTTCCTGGTGGATTTTGCTCTTAAAAAAAGCCGCACGATCGCATTCCTGCAATCAGCGGCTTTTCTGTTTCCTGGGATGAGATGAGCAACAACGATTTCAGTTTTGGACCGAGGCCTCTTCCATGATCACCTTATAATTGTAGCCTGATCCGAAGTCCTTGTCCTTATATACTGTGCCTTTTACCGTAACCGTGTCGCCTACAGCCGGTTTGTCCTGCATGGTCACAACCAGATTGTGCGAACCTTTCTTCGCGTCGCCGGTGCCGTCCTGCACATGAATCCAGTTCTTGCCCATGATCCCTGCCGTTACTTTTACGACCTTGCCCTTGACCACAACGATCTTTTTATTCAGCTTGGCCCGCTTTTCGTAAATCTCCGCCACGGTATAGGAATTGGCCCCCGAGGCCTTTTCTACCTTGATGCTTTCCGCCGGGGATGCAACAACAGCGCTGCCGGTCATCACCATGCCGTCGGTCTTCGCTGCTTTTGCTTTTTTGGTTCCGACCGGCTTTTGTTCCGGTGCGAGCCCGGCCGAGAAGATGATGCTGTCGAACGTTCGATTGAGCGATTTGCTCGTGAAGTTCGGCATGGGAGATCCTGGAAGGAACGTCAGTTCCTGTCCCATGGTCACCTTCATTTCCGGCACCGCTACCCACGTCTTTGCGCCATTCTTCGCCACGCAAACATAGGTGTAGCCGCCTGCATTCATGGTCTCTACCACCTTACCCGAGATCAGTTCATCATCATGCGTTTCCTGATTTTTCACATGCATTTCCGACGCCGGAGGCGCTGTCGACGTCTTCTGCGGGGCGGCGTTGACACTGCCACCGAACGTCAGAAACAGAACCGCCAGCACCATTGCAAACCGATTTGCAGCCATCATTTTCAGCTCCTTATAATTCTGTCGATTTTTGCTCAAAACGTGCCTTGCTTGGACTCGCGAAGTTTACTGCTTTTCCGGGAAATAATCAAGAAGGTTTTTACTGATCGTGCGCAAAACAGCAAGAAGATCTCAGGTTTTCACGAATTTATAGAACAACTGGTGAGTGATGCCGCGGCTGATGAGGAATCCGACAACCTCTGACGGTTTGAAGTACATCCGGAGTTTCCAGGTGTTCATGGTCGCCGCGCTGAACACACGTTTGTCAAGAGTGTCGATGAACCGGATGATCTCCTCACGCTCATCGTCGGTGAAATCAAAGGCACCTGCTCTCTTGACGTCTCCTCCGGTCCCGGGACGGGACAATCGCTCGAGGATACTTTGCACGGATGCATAATATGCCGCGCCTTCGGTCCGCTCGAGGAACCGCGGGACGTTCAGCAGGTGATTCGATATTTCCCTTACATCGGGCAGGTCGCCGACGTGCTCCAGCGTGATGCCGAGTTTTTCCGTGCACAGGGAAATAAGGTTCTTCACGAGCAGGTGGGTCTGGCCCTCAGGAGCACGGTTGATGATAAGCGCAGGACAGAATGATTGCTTGATCTCATCGATGAGCGGCAAAAGCTCCGGAGCGGACTGTTCGAGCGTGGCCTTGAACCATTCCAGGGTAAATCGCTGCTCGCTGTCAGGATTCTTCGTCTCAGCATCGATGATGCGCGATATGTCCGGATTGTTTTTGAAGATCGTCTGCATCTTTCGGAACAAGGCGCCTTTGACAAAGCTGTACGCATTCATGACCGCCCCCGGCTCGGGCGCCGTGATGACCACGCCCCGATCGGAAATACCGAAGAAGTCGAGGGTGTTGAACTGCACCCCCGCCCCGAGATCGATGATAATGTAATCTGCTGGCAACGCCCGCAGATGTCGCATAAGCTTCAATTTCATCCAGTGCGCCGGGTTGGTCGCGCCAGGAACAAACTCAGCGCCGCTGATGAGGCCGAGGCGGGGCACCGGGGTTTCAACGAGGATATTCTCAAGCGACGGCACCTTGTTCAGGATGAAATCAACGATCGTCGGTGTGCGTCCGCGAATGCCCAGGTAGGTGTGCAGGTTGGCCGCACCCAGGTCGAGGTCCGCAAGGACCACGCTGTGGCCGCTTTTCGCAAGGGCCGTGCCCAGGCCGATGGACAGGATGCTCTTGCCCACCCCCCCCTTGCCGCCGCCCACGGCGATGATGGTCCCCGGTTTGTGATCATTCGTCATGAGGGATACTGTAACAGGTTTTGGGATAACTGTAAAGCCGATATCCATGATCGGAATTACGTTCCCCGATGCGCCAAAAGCGCCTGCGGCGGCCTTTTGCAAAGCGTTTTCTCATGTTGTTCTCCGGCATATTCTTCCCTTGCAATTATCGTTTACTTGATGTACCTTTTCAATGATTCTGCGACGTTGCGCGCTATCATGAAGGGTCTGCCCGTGAATGTTTCGATGAACATAAAAACTAAAATGGCGCTGTCCATGTCGGCGTTGTTTCTTTTTTTCTTCGGCGCCTTCGCCATTATCATTCTCTTTTACTTTCACGGCCAGCTACAAACCATGATCGCCGATCACCAGTTCCAGACACTTTCCGTCATCGCCGCTGATATCGATGACGATATCGTCAATGCCCGGATGGTGATCAAGGAATTGGCACGGGCCATCCCACCGCATCATGTCAGCGATCCCGTCCGCCTCCAGCAGGCGCTGGATTTCGTTACCAAGCAAAACTATTTTTCCAGCATTTTTTTTGACACCGGCATCTTCATCGATTCACAGGGAGGGCGGCTCATAGCTGAAACGCCTCTCCACCCGGAGCGGTTCGGCATGGATGTCTCCACCCGCGAGTACTTCCTCCGAACGATTAAAACGAAGTCGCCCGCTGTTTCGAAACCTTATATAACCACCTATCCGTCGCATGACATCGTCGTTACCATGACAGCGCCCCTGCTCGATGAAGACGGTAAAATTGCCGCCATCCTCGGAGGCAGAACAAGCCTTATCAGGAAAAATTTTCTGGGCCGGATCACCGATATCCGGGTAGGCTCCACGGGGTATCTGTTCCTGTTTGATGCCGATCGAACGATCATCCTCCATCCCGATCGCAGTAAAATCATGGCATCGTCCGCAGCCGACAGAACGACGGCATTCATGGAAAAGGCTATCGCGGGCTTCGAAGGAAGCATGGAAATCGTAAGCCCCGAGGGCATCTCGATGCTGGCTTCGGTGAAAAAACTGCGCCGGACCGGCTGGTATCTGGCTGCCTATTATCCAACCCGCGAGGCCTATGCGTCCATCATCAGCGCACGGACTTATTCTCTCAGTCTCATGACAACGGGCATTGTTCTGACCATCTTTTTTTCCTGGCTGTTTATGCGATGGCAGCTTCTCCCCCTGATGTCCCTGACCGGCCAGATCAGGACCATTAGCGCTGATTTTCTGCAACAGGGTATGGTTACCGTCCCGCGGACAAAGGATGAGGTCGCTGACCTGGGCAATGCCTTCAATGAAATGCTTGCGCGCCTGCAGGAGTGGGGACGTTTGGTGGAAGAAACGAATATTCAACTCGCGAGTGCGCACGCCTTTACGCGCAATCTGATCGACAGCTCACTGGACATGATCATTGCCGTGAACAACGACCGCTTGATCACCGAATTCAATCGGGCGGCGGAAGAGGCATTCGGGTATCACCAGAACGAAGTCTTAGGGCAACATGTGCGCATGCTCTACCATACTTCCGAGGAGGGGGCCCGGGTCGGTAAAATGGTGCGCGAGCAGCATACGTTCACGGGAGAGATCATTAACCTCAAGAAAAGCGGAGAGACCTTTCCTGCGTTTCTCTCCGCATCATGCATATATAATTCGCGGGGTGACATGATCGGCGTCATGGGCATCTCAAGAGACATCACCGCACAAAAGCGCGCCGAGGAAGAGCTGCGTCGCGTCCACAAACTCCTCGAACAGAGGGCGAATACCGACACGCTGACCGGACTCTTTAACCGGCTGAAGTTCGATGAAATGCTCGAGACCGAAATGACACGGGCACAACGGTATGGAACCCCTCTTTCCCTGATCATGTTCGACCTTGATCATTTCAAGACGGTCAATGACACCTATGGACATCACACCGGCGATGTTGTTTTGAAAAATATTTCTCGACTGGTTACCGAGCACATCCGTCTGCATGATGTGCTCGCCCGCTGGGGTGGGGAAGAATTCATGATCCTCGTACCGAACAGCACCGGAGAACAGGCCCGCCAACTCGCGGAAAAGATGAGGGAACTGATTTCCCGGACGGTGCTTCAGCCCGGTGCGTCAATAACATGCAGCTTCGGAGTTACCGAGCTCACACCAGCGGACACCTTTGAGAGTTTTACCAAACGGGTGGACGTTGCGCTTTACCGGGCGAAGGAACGCGGGAGAAACAGAGTGGAAGATGCCGGATAGAGATACGTAAAAAATCTTCTGGTGGTTTTTGGGGAGCGAACTAAAGCGGGCTTTTATTGAGGACAAATGAGTCGATGCCGTTCTGCAGCAGGTCCAGCATCCGGGTAATCGACTCTTCATGGAGCTGGGTAATAAGCTCGCGGTCAACACCTCGTTTTCGCTTCTTGTTCAGGAACGAAAGAAAGACCATACTTTTGTAAATCCGTTTATTGGTCTTAAAAGAGAAAATGTAACTGTCCAGTGAGTTCTCGAGAAGGAGATCGCTGCGTTTTCGCACCGCTCTGTCGATCATGACTGTTTGTAGCCAATACTCCTTACCGATAATGCTGTCAGCTTTCAGTTCGACCCAGGTGTGTCCCATGTTTCCCAGTTCATCGGTCAGAGTCTCATGAGCCACGGTATCGGCTGCGAGGTGCCCCAGATAACCATATGCAAAGGCCCGTTCAGGACTCGTCTCCGCCTGATCCAGTAGTTTCAGGCCAACCTCCCAGGAGTGGGAACTCTTGTCCTCGGGCAGATACTTTTTACCGATGATCATATCGGCCATCAGGTTGCCGTAGAGGAAATCCTGCTTGTGCTTTTTGAGAAGACCGTAGATGCCGGCGGGGATGAGCGGTGCACAGGCCAGAAGCTCATTGCCTAAATACATATGGGTCATCGGCCCCCAGGCAAACGCGAAAGAAGGGACAAGGATAAAACCGATAACCACCAGAAAATAAAACATAATTATAATGCCCACATAATGAAAAGAATGGATTTGAATATCTTCCCTTTGCTTTCCGCAGATAACAGCAAGAGATTAGTCAAAAAGTTACATTAGATATAGTACCTGTTCATGGACCTGGCGTCAATAATAAAAACTCCCTTTTGTTTCGCGGAGTTCGTGTTTGTAATACATTTCTACGTTGGTTGACCAACAACATATATGATATTGACTAAATTGTTCATCCTTGCTAAACTGTACCGCACCATTTGGGTATGAGCATTGCTGTATTCGGAGGGATTTATTTTGTCTATGAAAATTGTCATGTCCACGCGTAAAAAATCGGGATGCTCAACCTCCTTGCTCGTTGCCTTTATTTTCCTGATACTCCTTACCATCACCATGCCGCAGGAGGCGAATGCAAGCCGTGATATGCAGCCCCTTCCTCCCGATGAATACGGCAATACCCTCATCAACAGGACGTCGGAAAAAAATGGTGTAAAGCCGGCCACATTCTCACATTGGCTTCACCGGGGCAAATATACCTGCCGTGTATGCCATTTTGAACTCGAATTCAATATGCAGCATAATACTACTGAGATCACGGAAAACGCAAACCGCGCAGGCAAATTCTGCGGCGCATGCCACAATGGCAAGGTCGCTTTTGGCCACGAAAAACCCCATTGCGAAAAGTGTCACAATGGCAACCGGCGATATGGAAAAGAAAAATTCGTTCAACTTGCGGGACTGCCACAAGCGAAGTTCGGCAACGGCAAGAATTGGGTAAAAGCAATGGAAAATGGTGCAATAAAGCCAATTCGCTACCTCACCGTCAAGCCACCAAGCAACATCGCCTTTGAAAAACAACTCGTGTTTGATCCGGGGCAAAACAATGGACCTGTTGCCGTGTTCCCTCATAAAACCCACCTGCCCTGGCTCGATTGTAATAACTGCCACCCCGATATTTTTACCATGAAAAAAGGCGCCCAGCATTTTTCAATGGATCTGAACTATAAGGCGCAGTTCTGCGGAGTCTGTCACCTTAGCGTGGCGTTCCCTCTGCAAAACTGCAAGGCATGTCACCCCTCAATGAAGGAGTAATAATGATCCACAAATCTCTGCTCCTGATGATGCTGGCCGTGGGTGCGGTTGCAGTGCTCCCAATACACGGCATCTCTCCCATTGCCATGATTGCCTGGGCAGGTGACGACTGGCGGGACGAGTTCGACGATCTCTGCTCTAAAACCACAGACGCCATGTCATTTACGACGGATGAGTTGAAATCACTAGCCGATCGCTGCGATAAGCTTAAACTTCGCATCGAAAAGCTCGATGAAACCGAGCGCAAGGTCTTTATGAAACGGCTCCTGATGTGCAGGGACCTTTACCTCTACGTCATTGAAACTCGGGGAAATAAATAGCGGACGCGCTTATTCCTACCCGCTTTCCCTCCGTAAACTCCACCCCGGTATAGCTATCGATGGAAGGCGACGAAGCATCTCTGTTTATCTGTCGCAACGAGCTTACCTTTTTATTAAAATCCTGGTTGTATTCAGACAAGATGATATGGTATAATACTCTGCGTTTTTTATCTTTTTCTAATAGTGTTTATAACATGAGCCATGGGAAGTTGGTCAGGAGCAATCACCTGATTCTGGTTTGTTTATAAACGGTTACAGGGGGACCTTTGAAATCTGAATCAGTTCTCAAGCCGCTCGTCATTAAGGGCAAAAAGATCCGCATCCCGATCATTCAGGGCGGAATGGGGGTTGGCGTGTCGCTCTACCCGCTCGCCAGTGCTGTGTCGAGGGAGGGCGGCCTCGGCGTGGTCTCGAGCGCCTTACTTGACCGGCTCATTTCCAAACGGACCGGGAAAAAAGTAAACATCTATGAAGCGGTATACGAAGAGGTCTCGCGTTCAAAAGCTGATAAAGGGGTCGCGGGTATCAATATCATGGGTGCGCTCGGCCGTGACTTCGAAGCATCGGTACGCGGAGCGTTGGATGCCGGTGTGGACGCCATCATCTCCGGCGCAGGGCTTCCCTTGAACCTTCCCGCCATTCAGTCGCCACGTGATACAGCCCTGATTCCTATTGTTTCATCTGCTCGGGCGCTTGACATCATTTGCAAAAAGTGGGAGAAACTCGGCTATCGTCCTGACGCTGTTGTGCTCGAAGGACCGCTTGCCGGCGGTCATTTGGGCTTCCGTATCGATCAGGTGGATCTTGAATCGAACAAGCTCGAAAATCTCCTACCCCCGGTAAAAGATATGGCGATGAAATATGGCGACTTCCCAGTCATTGCTGCCGGCGGAATTTATACTCACGAGGATATCGTGAGAATCATGAAAATGGGCGCAGACGGTGTCCAGATGGGGACCCGGTTCCTTGCAACCGAGGAGAGCAGTGCCACCGAGGCGTACAAGCAGGCTGTGGTGATGGCAAAGGATGAGGACATCATTGTCGCCCACCGGCCAGGCTCCCCCTGTGGACTTCCTTTCAGAGTGATTAAACAATCGCCCATGTATGTCTCGGCGCTCAAGCGGCTAAGAAAGCCGAAGTGCGACAAAGGCTACGTGCTCACAAAGGATGCAGAAGGCAACTACACCATCTGCCCTGCAAAAGAAAGCAATGAAAACCACTTCTGCATCTGCAACGGATTATTAAGCTCAGCCGGATACAATACGGACAAGGAAGAACCGCTTTATACTGTTGGAACGAATGCTTCTCGGATCACTGCTATTGTTTCGGTAAAAACTCTTATGCATGAACTGATTGGCACAGGAGAATAAAGTATGGCCGTGGAACTGGATAAAGAACTGGATCCCAAAATGAAGGCATATCTCAGCAAATATATCGACCAGCGAATCGTTGATGCGTCGAGACAGCTGTACGACAACCTGAATGGCAAAATCAAGGACATAGAAAGCAAGGTCCTTGATGTGGAAAAAAAGACCGCCAGAAATCGGGTCGCAATCATCGCATCCAAGGGAACCCTCGATATGGCATATCCCCCGCTTCTGCTCGCCACAGGCGCCCGAAGCATGGGCATCGAGGCTTCAATCTTTTTCACCCTGTACGGCGTGAACATTCTTAAGAAAAAAGGTAAGCTAAAGGTAGCGCCCCTGGCAAATCCCGCGATGCCTATGCCCGTCCCGAACATTGTCGGCGCTTTGCCGGGTATGACTGCCATGGCCTCTATGATGATGCAGGGCATGTTTAAAAAACAATCGGTGCCGACAATCGCCGAACTCCTCACCCTGTCACGGGAATCCGGCGTCAAACTGGTCGCCTGCCAAATGACCCTTGATGTGCTTGGCATCAAACCAACGCAATTAATAGACGGGATTGAATTCGGCGGTCTGGCCACTTTCCTGGAATACGGCATGGGCGCAACTGTTACGCTGTTTGTGTAACCTCATCCCTTAACTTAAAAAGGACTGAAGTTGGAAATGAAATCGGGCATACCTGTTTTGACGCAAAAAGGCAGGGAAGCGCTTAAAACACCGCCTGCCGATATGAGCCCTCTCTGTAGGAACATCCTGGTGCAGGTTGACGGAACACGTTCCCTTGATCTCATTCTCCACCTGTTTCGTGGCCTCAAAGGTCTCGATGAATCCTTGCAAAAGTTGTCATCTGATAATTTTATTCAAATCACCCGTAATTGCCAGGATCTAGTCAAATCGATGGCGCAGCAAATGCTAGGCCTCAAGGCTCCAACAATCATTAAAAAGATCGATGAAATGCATGCAAAGTACGGCGATGCCTGCTGGGAGCACCTGGACGAATTGGAGAAATTGGCCCGCATGTTTTATGGTGAAGTGGTCGCCACTGAACTGAAAATACAAATCACCCGTCTGGTGCAGGAAGCCCATAAATAATCGTTCGGCTTACATCAGTTTTGCTTTAATGACACCGGTCCCCTGAAGCAGCCCCCACTATTTCATAAAGATCGTGAACTGACTTCATCGTATGATGAGGAAAGGATCCAGATGAGCCAGCTCGACAAACTGATCGATAAACTTCAGCAAAAGCAGGACATTCTCATTGAAACCGGCAAGGAACCCATGCTCAGGACTTCGGCTGGTCCCCGTGTCATGGTTAACCAGCTTTTAACAACGCCGCAAATTCAGTCGCTCCTCACCGAAATCGCGCCTCCGGAACACAAGCCATCCATTGCTCAGAAAAAACAAACTACCTTTGAATATCTTTTCAACGGTAAGAGCCACAGTATTATGTTCATGGCCCAGGCAGATTCCGTCCGTTGTGTCATATCTCTGACCGAGGAAAAGGACCCGGCACCCGCATCAACCGCATCCTCGGTTGAACCCGAAGTCGCGGCCGAGCCAGAGCCGGATTCACCTCCGTCCACTGATGAACCGGAAATCAACGCTCTGTTCAGGAAAATGGTCAAGATGGGCGCATCCGATCTCCACATGACTTCCGGCCACAAACCCATGATCCGCGAGAGCGGAGACATGGTTGAGCTGGAAGGTTATCCTGTCATCAGCATGGATCGGATGAAAAAACTACTGTCGACGATCATTCCGAAGCATAACATGAACCAGTTCGAGGAAGTTCATGACACAGACTTCGCTTATGAGATCCCTGGACTTGCCCGCTTCCGTGCCAATATTTTCCTGGATCGGTTCGGTATCGGTGCCGTATTCCGACAAATCCCCGTTGAAATCGTTTCCGCTGAAAAGCTCGGTCTGTCCAAAGAAGTGCTCGACCTCTGTTTTCTAAGCAAAGGCTTGGTCTTGGTGACAGGACCTACCGGGTCCGGAAAATCCACCACGCTTTGCGCGCTTATCGATTACATTAATCGGCACCGGAAAGACCACATTATTACCATTGAGGACCCGATAGAGTTTGTACACTCCAAAAAAAGCTGCCTCATCAATCAGCGCGAAGTGCATATCCATACCAAATCCTTCAGTAATGCCCTCCGGGCCGCACTCCGTGAAGATCCCGATATCATTCTGGTAGGGGAAATGCGGGACCTTGAGACAATCTCTATTGCCATCGAAACAGCTGAGACGGGCCACCTTGTCTTCGGTACCCTTCATACCACGACTGCAGCTTCGACCGTGGACAGGATTATCGATCAATTCCCCGCTGACCGGCAGGCACAGATACGGACCATGCTTTCAAGTTCCCTTAAGGGGGTTATTGCGCAGACGCTCTGCAAAAAGACGACGAAAGGCAGGGCTGCGGCCATGGAGGTACTCTTTGTGACCTCGGCGGTATCCAACCTCATTCGGGAAGGTAAAATTTTCCAGATTCCTTCGGTGATTCAAACCTCGAAAGGGTCGGGCATGGTGCTCCTGAACGATGCATTGTTCAAACTGGTAAACGAAAAAACAGTTTCACCTGAAGAGGCATACATGAAGGCCATCGATAAAACGAATTTCCTCAGTATGCTTAAAGCCAAGGGAATTACCGTGAACTTGACGGGGATGGCGGACCAGTAGAAAGGGCGGGCGTATGAGCGAGAAAACGGTATTCGCGGTACCAAAAGACCGTCAGAACGTTATTATTCACCTCGACAAGGAGATCGCGCTGACAGGGGTCATTTTTCTTGAGTCTTTTTCAGATGATCTTTCGGTCCATCAGAAAGTCTCGGCATTCCTTGAGAATAACCTTGTTTTTTTTCCCCTCAAACTGCAGGAGACGGGAACTACGGAATTTATCAATAAAAAGAATATTGGAATTTTGGAAATAGCCATCCCGGAAGTGATAGACACCGACTTCTTTTCGCTCGATCTCATGCACACCATTCCGGTTACTGCCGTCCTATGCCACGGGGATACAATCAGCGGTGAATTGATGGCCGAGGTCCCCCAGGAAAAAACCCGACTTTCGGACTGTCTCAACCTTCCCCATAAATTCCTGAGCGTGAAAACAAGCGATAAAATATTCTATATCAACAAGTCTGCACTCCAGAAGGTTGTATACGCCGACAAGCAAGAGACTTCTTTGCTTACAAAAATCGTTAGCAAATTATAGCTGATTATACATTAAACCGGAACAGCATAATGTCTCCATCCTTAACCACATACTCCTTGCCTTCCGATCTCAGTAATCCGGCAGCTTTCACCGCTTGTTCAGTCTTGAGCCTTATCAGGTCGTCGTAGTGGAACACTTCAGCGCGAATGAAGCCCTTTTCAAAATCTGTGTGAATCTTTCCAGCTGCCTGAGGCGCCTTGGTCCCTCTGGAGATCGTCCATGCGCGGACTTCTTTTTCTCCGGCGGTAAGATATGTAATAAGACCCAGCAGCTCGTACCCGGCACGGATCATCCGGTCGAGTCCTGATTCCTTGAGCCCCATCCCCGCAAGGTATTCCGTGCGTTCCCCCCTCGGAAGCTGGGCAATCTCGCATTCAACCTGTCCGGAAATAACCACAACCTTTGCGCCTTCATCGGCGGCTATTTTTTTTACTGCATCTACAAGCTGATTTGGCTTATCAGTCATATCCTCGGCCACATTCGCGACATAGAGTACGGGTTTTGCGGACAGCAGGGCATAGTTTTTTAGCCACAAAGTTTCCTCTTCGGAGTGCGAAGCGCGGCGTATGGGTTCGCCACGGCTCAGCATGTCCTTGAGCCGTCGCATGAACTCCACTTCTTCCATGGCTTTTCTATCCCCGGTTTTTGTCAGTTTCTCTGCCTTATACAGGCGTTTTTCAATCGCATCAAGATCTGCAAGCATAAGCTCAGCTTCGATCACTTCGATATCTTCTTTTGGATCAACCTTGCCTGCAACGTGGATCACGTTCGGATCTTCGAAACATCTCACCACATGAGCGATGGCATCAACTTCACGGATATTCGCAAGAAACTTATTCCCAAGTCCCTCGCCCTGGGCTGCACCTTTAACAAGTCCGGCGATGTCAACAAATTCCATGGTGGTCGGAGTCAGTTTTTTTGGCTGGTAGATCTCGGCAAGCTTGTCCAGCCGCTCATCAGGCATATCGACAACACCGACGTTTGGATCAATGGTGGTGAACGGATAATTGGATGCCTGTGCGCCCGCGGAGGTCAGCGCGTTAAAAATAGTGGATTTGCCCACGTTGGGAAGACCGACGATGCCGCAATTGAAGCCCATGAAACACCCCTCGCTATTCTCTGTAAATTTTCAATAAAAAACCCGGAGCTGTCGGCTAATCCTTCAGCTCCGGGGTAGTCTCGTAATATCTTCCGCTTACTTTTGATTGAACAGGTTCATCGCCTTTGTTGGTCCTTCCACGATGACCACCTTTACCGCTTCAACAGCCCGTTCCAGCACCCTGATCAGAGACTGCCGCTCATCAAGAGAAAAGTGGCTGAGCACGTAATCAGCGGATTCAACACCCGGTGCGGGTCTTCCGATTCCGATGCGGACCCTGACAAACTCCGGTGTGCCAAGTTGCTCGATAAGAGAGCGGAGACCGTTATGCCCTCCGTGGCCCCCGCCGATTTTTATCCGCACAACCCCGGATGGAAGATCAAGTTCATCATGTACCACCACGAGGCTTGAAACATCTGTGTACGTGTCCCTGATGACTGCGCTCACCGCCTTACCACTCTCGTTCATGTAGGTCTGCGGTTTGACCAGAACAACCTGTTCCGAATCGATCCGTCCCCTGCCGATAAGAGCATGGTATTTTTCCTGAGAGATCTCAAAACGAAATACACGGGAAAGCTCGTCAACAACCATGAAACCCGCGTTGTGTCGGGTGCGTTCATATTTTCTGCCCGGGTTTCCGAGCCCAATAATGATCTTCATGCAAACGCCGGTGAAACGTCAGCGGACCCCTATTTCTTGGGAGCAGCTTTTTTCTCAGCTGCAGCATCTTTCTTGGGAGCAGCTTCTTTCGCGCCTTCCTTGCCACCGGCCGGCGCAGCGGCTGCCTCGCCCTCTTTCTTCGGTTTTTTCACAAGCTCAGGCTCCCCACCCTCTGTTGTTGCCGCAGGTGTGGCAGTAAGCATCGCCTCCAGCTTGGCTTCCGAGATCGGAGGCTGGATGGTAGCAACCGTAGCGTCACCTTCCGTCAATATCTTGACTCCTTCAGGTGCGACGATATCCCGCACGTGAAGTGATTCGTTCACCTTGAGCGCCGAGATATTCACCTCGATAAAGTCCGGGATTTTATTCGGGAAGCATTCCACTTCAAGATGTCGCTGCCCGTACTGGAAGATGCCCCCTTCTTTCACTCCGATGGAATTGCCGGTGATATGTACCGCAACCTGGATCTTCACCTTCTCATTCATCGCGACCTCCATGAGGTCGACATGAATGAGCCTGCCGTTGATCGGATCAAGCTGGTAGTCCTTGATCAAAGCCATCCTCTCTGTCGCGTCTTTTGCCCCTTCGAGCGTAAGGTTGATGAGCGCATGCTCACCGCCCTCGGTATTCAAAACTTTCGAAACATCCTTATTGCCCATTGAAATAGGCATGGACTTGCCGTGGCTGTAGAGAACCGCTGGAACCATTTGGCTCCGACGAAGACCTCTGGCTACCCCTTTTCCTGCCTTTTCCCTGATCTGCGCTGTTAATGCTATCTTTTCCATTTTTCCTCCGTGGGTAAACGCCGTTCAAACGGCTTGATCAGTTTAAACGGTTTAAACTGTTTAACTATTATACAAAAAGCGAACTAAGTGACGTTTCCTCGTGTATTCTCGTGATAGCCTCGGCAAGAATCGGGGCAACTGAGAGCACCTTAAGTTTCCTGCACTCCTGCTGTTTGGTATCCAGAGCGATCGTGTTCGTGGCAATCACTTCATCTAGCGCGGACTCGTTAATACGCTTAATGGCCGGACCGGAAAGCACGGCATGAGTGCAGGCAGCATAGATTTTGCCTGCACCATTTGCTTTAAGCGCTGAAGCTCCTTCGGTCAGGGTACCCGCTGTATCCACCATATCGTCGAGCAGCAGGCAATCATGGTCCTTGACGTCGCCGATAATGTGCATGACCTGGGCCACATTCGGCTTATCCCTTCGTTTGTCAATGATAGCAAGCGATGCATCAAGCCTCTTCGCGAACGCCCGCGCACGCTCCACGCCGCCGGCATCCGGAGAGACCACGGTGAGGTTGGTGAATTTCTTCGAACGAAGATACTCGAGAATCACCGGAGCAGCGAACAAGTTATCAACGGGAATATTGAAAAAACCCTGGATCTGTCCCGCATGCAGGTCCATGGTCAGAACACGGTTGGCCCCTGCTGTCGTGATCAAATCAGCGACAAGTTTGGACGTGATCGGCACCCGTGGCTGGACTTTCCGGTCTTGTCTACTGTACCCATAATAAGGAAGAACCGCAGTAATCCTAGCTGCTGATGCCCGTTTGAGCGCGTCGATCATGATAAGCAACTCCATGATATGACTGTTCACAGGGCTCGACGTCGGCTGTACGACAAAAACATCCATGCCGCGCACATTATCTACGATCTGTACGTTGATCTCGCCGTCGCTGAAACAGGTGACCACAGCATTTCCCAACGGCATATTCATTAACTGGCAAATCTCTTTCGCAAGCGCTGGATTAGCGTTACCCGTGAAGACCTTTATCTCTCGTGCTTTTACCATCATTTCACATCCTTTTCCCGCAAACTGGTTCGGGGACAGGGATTCGAACCCCGACTAAAGGCTTCAAAGGCCTCTGTCCTACCATTAGACGATCCCCGAATGACGGCCTTCTTGGTTCGGGCTTTCGACCGGATAAACAGCAAAAGGATAGGCAATCGCCTATCCTCCCGTGGCTGATGCAGAATCGGCGGAACTCATATTTTTTGGTACTATCCCGGCTCGTGATCTTTCGGCGCCAGTTCCCTCGTGGTGGGGTTGGCCAGTTCACGTGCATACTCAGCAAGAACTTTGCCCTCAATCATTTCTCTGGTAGCGCTGTTTAATGGATGAGCGATATCTTTAAACGTCCCATCCTTCATCTTTCTGCTCGGCATTGCCGCAAACAATCCGGCATTACCACTGATGACGCGAAGGTCTCTGATCAGGAACACATGGTCTATGGTTATTGTGGCATAGGCTTTCAACCGTTCTTCGTTGGTGACCGGAAATACCCTTACATCAGTGATTTCCATACACGCTCCCCCTCATGCCGGCAGTTAATTAAGATTCCCGCCACATCATGCACCATGCCTTCATCAGGTCGATGAATCCATGTACGTTTCAAAAGGAGATATGGTCAAAGCCTCAGCCGGGAAAACCCTCCATCCTTCTCCGGAAAGCTGATGCGCGGCAACACTGCAAGCGTCCCCGGTATCGAATAGACCAAACACCGTGGGGCCACTTCCGCTCATGAGCGCTCCCAGTGCCCCGTGGTCCAGAAGCGCCTTCTCGATCTGATGGATAACAGGGTGAGCGGACGCGGTAACCGCAGCGAGGTCATTGTGGAGCCCTTCTGCGATATTTCTGACCGTAAGCCTTGAGATTTTATTACAGTCTACTTTTTTTGTCAACCCCAAATTTACGTTTTTATAAACCCACGCTGTTGAGGTCTCAAACCCCGGATTAACCAGCAAAACCCAAAATCCCGGCAAAGGGGCCAATGTAGACAGGATTTCTCCCCTCCCCCTTGCCGTGGCAAGAGGCCCGTGAAAAAAAAACGGAACGTCCATGCCAATTTTGGCGCCTATTTCAGAAAGTTGTTGCCGTCCAAATCCTGTGCCCAGCAATCTATTTGCTGCTGCCAGCACTGCCGCAGCATCTCCGCTCCCGCCACCAAGTCCGGCGGCCACCGGGATGGACTTCCTGATATCAATGGCAAGCCCTGCATCTCCGTTGGCATAATTCAAAATCGCTGCAGCAGCCTTCCACGCGATATTGCCTTCTCCTGACGGGATTGAGCCGGTATCACAAGTAACGGTGATCCCCGGAGCGGCGAGAGCAACAGTCACCATGTCGTAAAGACCGACCATTTGCATCAGCATGGAAACTTCATGATACCCGTCCGGTCTCTTCCCAAGCACAGAGAGACAAAGGTTTATTTTTGCCGGAACGTAGATTGAAAGTTCTTTCGTCACAGCCGCCCTCTTCTATCGTTAGTCCACTTCTTCCTAGTCCGAAAACCTGTCCCGTGACACTACGGTTGTCCAGTTGTTTCCCTATCCGAAAGCGTAAAAACCTCATCGCTGACAGGAACATTCACTTCCACATCGCCATATGCGACTGTGATCACAATCTTTTTATCAGGTGCTTCAATAGTAATTTTTTGCGGCATCAAATAATGAGAAATTTCCTCCAGATGTTCAAAATGTGCCCGGAATACGATTCTACCGGTCCGGTACAGATCGTGAGACGTAATTCTAGGTCCCCGATCATCTTCTAATGCTGGATTCAAAATATGAACGCGTCGTTCAAGGTCTCCCTCATGAATCTCAAGCACACAGTCTCCATCCTGCGCGCAGAATGCCTTTACATCCGCTGATGATGCGACTGAAGGAACATTTCCGGAAAGTACGGAAACAAGCTCCTGCACCTCGATATTCAGACCAATTAACTTTTCAAGCGCATCCATTCCTGGCTTGACTGCTTTTTCCCGGCCCGGCGGCCGAACCAGCAGTTCCCGACCATCAGATACCAGGACAAATAAGGACTGTCCCATTGGGCCATAGGCTTCTATTCTAATCCGATCTCGAGTAGCGAGAACAATACCAACGGAATCAAGGGTGCGCTTCCGGCTTTTCTTCACAGTCTGCACGCTTGCAACGGCCTTCAGCCCGGTAAAAGTCTGCCTTCGTTTCTCAAGTGACTGCAACAGTCGGTCGGCGGGAACTTCGGTCATCGGAAGTTCAGGTTGTATCGGAAGGCACGCACCCAGGGCAAAAACGATTATCAAGGCAAGAACCGGGCAGATTTTCACTTCTTATTCTTCATCCTTGGCTTTATATTTTGCAAAAGAAGAGCCGGGTCCCCGAATCCATTTTCCTTGAACTTCTCCCGCAGTTTTTTGTTCCCGGGATCGATCTCAAGAGATTTGAGCCACTGCTCCCGTGCCATGTTCTTTCGTGACAGTTTCAGATAAATATCGCCAAAATGTTCACGCATTACCGGGTCGTCGGGAACGTTGTGAACCGCCACTTGCATTGCTTCAAGAGCGTCGTTCAACATGCCTTTCTGGTAGTAGGCCCAGGCGAGGCTGTCGAGAATATAGCCGTTATCACGTTTGATCAGAAGCGCTTTTCTGATAAGAAGAATCGCCTCATCAAGGTTTTCCCCTTGTTCTGCAAACGTATATCCCAGGTAGTTCAGCGCATCGGCATGGTCCGGCTTCAACTCGATCGTTTTTCTCAGAGCGGTGATCATTTCCTTCCGCTTACCCTGCTTCTCATAGGCGATCGCCAGGCTGAACAACAGGTCGTCCCGGTCAGGTGACAGTTCGAGACCCTGAATCAATACATCAACAGCCCGCTGGTATTGCTCTACCTCCATATATGCATTCGCAAGGTAAAGGGAGAGCTCCGGTTTTCCCGGTTGCTCCGCAAGTGCTTTCTCAAGAACCGGGATGGCCTCGGCGACCCTCTTCTGCTGAGAATAAATATATGCAAGCTGAAGAATCGTGTCGATGTCATCGGGAGCTGCCGAAAGGATGCTTTGGTACTCCCTCAGCGCATCATCGTATCGTTCCAGGGCAACCATGGTCGAGGCGAGATAACGTCTTACCTTGAGCTCCTTCGGCAAAGCGCGCGCCACAATCGTAAAGGATTCAATCGCCTGTTCATACTCTTTTTTCTCGGCATGAATGAGCCCTTTTTTTACCTGTGCATCGTAATTGTTGGGGTCAGCGGACACAATCCGTTCATACATGCCGAGGGCATCATCAAGCCGATCCTGCTGAATATAGAGTTGCGCCACGTGTTGCTCGATCTCGAGGTTATGGGGATTGAGAGAGAGCGATTTTTTATATGCCTCGATTGCTTCATCGATCCGTCCCATCAATTCATATACATACGCGATGGCCATGTGGGCTGGCTCAAAATCATCTTTGCGGGAGATCGCCTTCCTGAACTCGGCCAAAGCTTCATTATACTTTTGCCGTTCCGTGTAAAGTCGACCGAGATAATACGGAGACATGAGGGAGGCGGGATTCATTTCGCCAAGGGTTTTGAACATTTTTTCGGCATCATCGTACCTCTTCAGGGATGAATAGAGCGACCCTAAATAGATGTAGGTGTCTTCTTCCTTCGGATCGATCTTGATGACGCGGAGATATACGTCCACTGCCTCCTCATATTTTTTTTTGCTGGTATAAATGTTCGCCAGGAGCGTCAGGGCCCGTGTCTTATCAGGAGAGAGTTCGGCCGCCTTCTGCGCAAAAGAAATGGCCTCGTCTGTCTTTCCCCTCCGAAGGTTCAGTGACGCAAGCGCAAAAACAATCTCAGCGGCATTCGGGTCCCGTCGATAAACTTCCTCGTATTCCTTCAAAGCCGACTCAAGGTCCCCCTCCTGTTCAAAAAAATACCCTGCCATGAAATGGTAGTCAGCTTCGGCCTGCATTCGGACATCAGCGTCCATGCTACCGACCATTGTTTGCGGTAATGTGTGCGGAGACATGGCGCAGGCCAACGTCATCAAAAGGGTCAGGAGGAATACGGCAATATTTTTTTTCATAATCATCAGTCGAGAGAGATTGTCAGGTACTATCACAGAAACGATACTCTGGATTTATCGGGCAATCAATGCACGCACGCGCTCCAGGCTTGGCTCGATATCACCCTTTTCATGAGCTTCGATGGTATAAACGGTGTTGATGGCATGCGTCCGCATCAATCCGAAACATTTTTCAAAATCAATATTTCCGCGGCCTAATGCCAGGTGAGCATCCGAGGTGCCGTCATTGTCATGCAAATGCACTTCCATCATTTTTTTTCCTAGACGCTCAAACCATTGTTCCATCGGCACTTTGGAAAAAAGATTGAAGTGCCCCGTATCGAAACAGAAGCCAAAGTCCGGATGCGCAATCGTATTGATGAGCAAGTCGAGCGCTTCGGGGTCCTCATCGAAGATATTCTCAACAACAACCTGAACACCGATCTTGCTGGCGGTTTCCATGACCTTGTTCCACGTATCGAGACTGTTGGCAAGCCAGACGTCCTTGTGTCCATTGTAGCGCCATTTGTCATAACCGGCGTGAAATACCACAATACGCGGCTTGAGGACCGATGCAACGTTGAGAATGCGGCTGAAGCGCAACTGGGTCACAGAACGCACCATAGGATCCACAGCACCCGGGTTGAGGTCCATGAACGGGGCATGAAGACTGAGCGAAGGTTTCCAATCAAGGCTTTTGCACAAGTTGTCTAGATCACTTTTTTCAATCTGATCGAGAACCGCCGCCGAAAGGTAAATCTCAAGATCGTAGCGGCGCGTTCTTACGAGCGTACAAAAATCCTTCAGCTCGGGATAGGGTATATGGACATGAATCGGCTTCATGAATCTCAGCCTTTTGCCGCGCACGTGCCTGCTGCAGCACAGGCTCCCTTTGCGCAACCAACAGCCGGCTTGGATTCTTCCTTGCACGCTTTTTCCGATTCTCCAGCCTTTTTCCTGGACTCGGACGGGTAATCCGTAACATACCATCCTCCGCCCTTCAACACAAAGGATGAGGCAGAGAGTATTTTTTTCACATTTTCAGCTTTGCACAAACTGCAAACCGTAATAGCCGGATCGCTGAATTTCTGAATGACCTCAAAGCGCCCGCCACAACTACCACATTCGTACTCATAATTCGGCATTTCAACAACCTCCATACTGAAACTAAATCAGGGAAGGTATTATAAACAATACATATTTTAAAAACAAGCGTTTTTAAGTCAAGGTGCTTGAATCGGAAAGTGCTTGTGCTGAACCGCGAGTATGCTCATCTATCACCCAAGACGAATTACAAGTCTGCGGCTGAATATGCCGAGTAATACGCGGCCAGAAATTCATCCCAATGGAATTGATTGATGAAGTCGCCGCTATTTCCAGTTTGTGTGACGGGGTCGTAATTTTTATAATTACTGTCGAACTGGTTATGGTCTCTTGCCCAGGGAAACTTGAAAAAAACTATCGAGACACCGTGGGCATTCGGTCGGGCGGCGCCATGATATTCAGCAATAGTCGCGTTCGCGATCAACTGCGCGATTTCTGTCCCAGGGTTAAGTTGCGCGGCGACATCAGCCAGATCAACATATACCGAATGTGCAGAAATGAAGTAATCGATGTTCTGCACAGTTCCTCCATCCAGTGCCGTCCCTCTCACTTTTGAGATGAGTTCGACGGTTTGTAATTGCGTGACAGTGTCGGTCAATAGTGTCACCAGCCCGTCAGCAAGCGAACTCGCCTTCACGCCGATTTGACCAAGAAGGCTCGTTCGGATCGCGGATAGCGTATATCGTTTCTCTGGATTGGGGTCGTAATATGACTTGTAGGATGCAACCATGACACGGGCAAGGTCCTCGACATCCATGGCGGGATTTGCCGCCAGATTCGTGATAACAGAAAAATAATCCCAACCATCAAGAGCGGTATCTTCTTGAGAGCTGACAAGAATGTTTGCCAGGTCTTTGAATTCGTACAGAGCCTCGATCGTACCCATGAAGCAGGCATCGAAGCCAAGGATATCGAGCTTAATGCCGGAATCCTGAATGGCCTTTTTTATTCTGTGGTTGGAGAGAAGGCGTGCGTTGCTGATACTGTTATTTTGATTATCAATGAACATTGATCTGCGGTATCCGGATTTATCCAAAGGGCTTGACGGACCGTCACCTTGATCCCATCCATTCCCATGGTCCCAAAGCACCAGTACGGTCCTGTCTGCGGACCAGGTAGCCTTTGACCAGGCGAGAAAATCCGTCAGCGTCTTGGGAGAGGACATGTCGAGTTCACCGAGATCGGAAATAAGTTCAAAGGAATGATTATAAATTCGGTATCTCTTTGTCGTGTCGTTGTCCAGATCTACTTGCACAATCACATTGACGTAGTCGGAGTTACCTGCGATCCTCATTTTCTCCATGTTCGCAAGCGCAGCGCTGCTCAGATTGTTGTCGCCATCCATATAAACCAGGAACGTCCACGCAGATGGATCACCTGTTGGCGACGGTCCACTGCTGCCTCTGCAAGAAACCATAAATAAAAGAAAGATAAAGAGCACGGTCCGTTTTAAAGAGCTCATATGACCACATATTACACGATTTACGTCGTTTTTTACAAAAAAATACCGGCAGGGGAACGCCCCCTGCCGGTAACCAAAATCTAAACAATACTTTTTTTAAAACAAGGTTTAATGCACTGTACCATTTGCACGCATCGTTGCTGCATTCGGCCTGATGATGTTTCCAGCAACATCACGTACGCCGGTAACAGTTAATACATCATTAGGCACAACTGTCACACCTGTCCACTGAACCTGATCGTCGCCACCAGGCGCTGTCCATAACCCTCTGACAACTACCACATTGGCGGGACCGCCATTGCCATTGGCAACAGTCTGTTGATCAACACCAACAGCGGTGGTTTCGCAAACTCCGTTTGCTCCTGCTGTAACAATTGCTGTTACGCCGATTGCCGTGGGCGCACCAACTGCAACCGCCTGCACATCTCCGGCGGCAGCTGCTGTCAAAGCAGTTGTAGTTCCCGCAGTCACGCAAGCAGTAGCAGCAGGAAGTGTTCCGAAACCGTTAGCTACAAGCTGCGTGTCACGTGCGTCAGCAGTTGTATTTGAGACGCCGTTTGTTCCTGTTACGATAGACCTGAGATATACCGAAGGAGTTACACTCCCTGACAAGGTCAGGATCACGGAGTTAGTGGCTGCTGAATATACCACCGAGGAAACCGTAGGAGCAAGAATCGTGGTCCCGGTCCCATAGGTGATGACATAGGTTGCGGCTTTTACTGATGCCTCGTCCAGTGGCTCGTTGAAACTCAGCGTAAGTGTGTCATTCGCATTCACGGTAAGCGGACTGCCAAATAACGACTGGCTGAGCAACGATGTGAATGAAGGAGCCACCATGAGGGTCGGCCCAACTGTGTCGCTCGCTACAACTTCAAGACTCGGCGCTGCTTCCGTGCCATCTGCGTTGATGGCCTTCACGATGTAGGAATACGTCAGCTGGGTCTGCAGACGCTCAACATAGAATGGAGCAACTAATGCATCCGTATACTCAGACTGCTGCACTGGATTACCGGCATTCAACAATTCGTATGCTCCTGCCTGGAGAACTCCCTGCCATACTTCATTGGTTGCCCGATACACATTATAACCTTTTGCACCTGATGCAGGTGCCCAGTCAAGCCTGGGGTTGTGGGTTCCGCCCTCATCAAGATTCTGTTTGTTAACGATTGCGAGACCCGTAACCTGTTGAGCTAATGTTGTGGTATTCGTGGTAAAATTAATCGCATTCAGTGCCACTGCTTGCGCATTCGACACTGCCGTACCCTTATTATCAACTAATTTTGCCGCATTATTGAGCGCATTAGTTATATCAACTTTATACCTTGAGGAGGGCGCAAGAACTGGAATAGTTATTGTCAATTTGTCAAAGGTTGCATTCCAGGAAAGTGTATGCGCCGCGGGGGTCGCCTTTGCTCCCTCGTTCGTGACCAAAACATCCTGGTATAAACCATTTCCTGCTGCAAAAACGCCATTCTGAGTCAATGTCTTGGCGTATACATTCTGCTTGATCGGCTCACTGAAGGTGAACACAATGTCCTGACCGCCTGCTGAGGAAACATCAGCGTTGTTCTCCGGTAAGTTCGCGATAATGATGGGCTGCTGCGTGTCAGTGTTTGTTACAAATATTGCATTATTCTTCTGGACTGTCAAAGCCAAGGTTTCGCCGTCAGCAAGGGCCGTAACCCCTGTGCCGCCGATGCCGTTGGAAAAGTCCAACCCTGCTGCATCCTTGCCCATCGCGCGAATGCTGAAGGTCTGCTGTGATTCCACATTTGAGAAGGTAAAATCACCATTGGATCCGGTTACGGCAGTCTGGATCACATTGCCCAAAGAACCCGTGCCGCCTGTTGATCCTTCGGCATTACCAAAGGGGAAAGCAGAGGCTGACAGGAGTTCTACGGTAAAGCCCGGACCAACCGGCTGCAATGCTCTTTCCCCAATTACTGTCCCGGCATATGCCACAACACCCGTGATATGGGTTGCGAGCTTGCCAACCTTCAGTTCCTTGGTCGTGACCTTCTGCGTCATCGTAATAGGAGCCCCAGCAATTGAGTTGGTTCCACCCGAACTAATGTTACTGATGGTCTCAATCTGTACCCTGACCTGATCGTAGGAGAAATCCGGATATCTTACAGCAGCCGCGGGGTTCGTCATTTGCACCGGGCTTGAAACATTTCTCATGTCGATCGTCATGAAGTATTGGCCTGCATAGGTTGTCGTAACGGTCTGGACTCCGGCAGTGTTCGCCACAGGATCCGTTATAATGGACTGAAGAATGGTGGGAACATTTTCAATAACATACTGACCGTCACCTGTGGTCACGGTCTGAGCGACGCCTATATCAATGATGGCGCCGACGATCGGATCCTTGGTCACGGCATCTCTCAGGTAACCCTGAACTCTCCCGAGCGGTTGGATTGAGCCGTCCGTCGGGTTGACAACGGTTGTTGAGTTGTTTGTCGTGCTGTCACCTTTGCAGCCATTGAGACCGATAGCAACTACTATCGCTATCATGAGTACGAGCATTACTTTTACCGTATTCTTCATAACCTTCCTCCTTAGAATGTGTTGTGATCTGTGATGTGTCTCCAAAACGTCCGGCGTTAATTAGACTTTCTTGTTCACCTCCTCAAATAGGAAAAGGATTTGTTGACCTTAGCTTGATTAGAGTAAATAATAGATGGAACGCACTGTATCAACTTACAAGAAGAAAAGCAAGCGCCACGATGGGGTATTTTCAGGGTATTCAGATCTAAATTTCATATTTCCAAATTTCATAAAAAGGTCGTGGTGTGTGGCTTGCATTCAATTATTCAATGCGTTACGGAAAATCAGTCAGACAAACAACAATAGGACAAAAGTTGACAGGGAAAGTTTATCTTGCATGCGGAAAAATGTCAAGGGAGAAGCTGTTTTTTTCTGGTTGGACTACAAACCCGCTCATTGCACTAATCTGCAACAACATGTCTCCCGAGAATTGGCGCATTCGTGTGATGAGAACACAAAACATGTATATACGCAAACAATTAAAGCGGAAAGTGGCATGCGACTTGATGGCTGTTATCGTCGATATTCTTCAGCTCCGGTTCACTCGCTGGCTCTATACAAATGGCTGGGCGTCCCTGCGATATGAACATCGGACATCGGGGTGCAAAACGACATCCGGTTCGGGGTTTCTCAAAATCAAACACTCCCCATCTGTCGGTTCTGACGGCTTGTGACGCGACGAAGGCTTCTTGGCTGTGTTTTTCAACCAGAGATGACCAGAGAATGCGTGTGTAGGGATGGCGCGGTGCGTTTGCGATGTGTTCCGAAAGCCCAATTTCGACAATCCTACCGAGATACATTACTGCTACCCTGTGGCTGACAAGTTCGACGATCCTCAGATCATGTGAAATGAAAAGGTAGGAAAGCCCGAGCTGCTGTTGGAGATCTCGCAGGAGATTTACGATTTGTGCCTGGATGGACACATCAAGCGCACTCGTGGGTTCATCCGCAACGATGAACCGTGGTCCCACTGAAAGAACGCGCGCAATGCCGACCCGCCGTTTTTCACCGCCCGAAAGCTCATGAGGGAAACTCGCGAGCTTGCTCTTTTTCAGATTTACCTGCTCAAGCAGCCCATTGATCCTTGTTTCCGCTTCAGCGTTGCTCAATTCGTTATGGACTGTGATCGCCTCTGACAGAATGTCCCGTACGCGCATCCGGGGGTTCAGTGCGGCGTCGAGGTCCTGAAAGATCATCTGCATCTGGCCGCGCATCCGGCGAAGTTCCTCGGGCAACATGGCAAGGACATCTCTGTTGTCAAAGAGGATCCTGCCCGATGTAACAGGGGTGAGCCGGAGAATAGACCTGCCAACAGTGGTCTTTCCGCAGCCCGATTCTCCCACAAGACCCAAGGTCTCATGCTCCTGAAGAGAGAGGTTCACGTTGTCAACTGCGGGTATGGGTATTGACTGTCCGCCAAGAGAGGCAAATACTCCCTTACGGTGCGGGAAACTTTTCCTGAGATTGATGACTTCGAGGATGGTTTTCTGCATGGCGAAGCGTGTCAAAGCTCCCTGGGTAAAAAGCGTTCTATCGTGCAGATCACCTTACTTCCCGTGGCATTTTTTATATTTTTTGCCGCTGCCGCATGGGCACGGGTCGTTGCGCCCCACCTTTGGCCCGGCGTGCTGCACCGGCGCCGGGGCGGCCGCATCTCCGGCGCCGACAAAACTAAGCGAAGCCAGTTGACGTTTTTGTTTTCGCTCGATCTCTTCTTCCTGCCCCTTTGCAACTGACTTGATCCGGAAAAGGTTCTCAACCGTGGCCTCAACAATGCGAAGCTTCATCTCCTCAAAAAGTTCAAACCCTTCTTTTTTATACTCGATGAGAGGGTCCTTCTGGCCATAGCCCCTGAGGCCGATGCCTTCCTTCAGGTGGTCCATGGTAAGGAGATGGTCCTTCCACTGATGGTCAACCGCTTGCAGCATGAACACTTTTTCCAGGTGGCGCATAAGCTCAGCGCCGATCTCCTGCTCTTTGTCATCATAGCTCTGCTTTACTGCTGTCCACAGCTTTTCATGGAACTCGTCGCGGGACAGTGCCTGCGGGTCGATATCGGCCAACCGGTAGGAGAATTTGGCAACAAGCGCATCTTTGAGACCGGTGATGTCCCACGTTTCGGGGTAAGCATCCTCGGGACAATAGAACGCGATCATCCCGTCAAGCATATCCTCAGCAAGACCGAGAACTTCATCTTTAAGTACCTCACCGGCGAGGATCTGACGCCGCTGCTCGTAGATCACCTTCCTCTGCTGGTTCATAACGTCATCATATTCAAGAACATGTTTTCGCATCTCAAAGTTATGCGCTTCAACCTTCTTCTGAGCATTTTCGATGGCACGCGACACCATGCGGTGCTCGATCGGCACATCGTCCTCCATCCCGAGTTTACCCATCAGACCCGAGATACGATCCGACCCGAAGATCCTGAGCAGATCATCCTCAAGCGAAAGATAGAAGCGTGACGAACCCGGGTCACCCTGGCGACCGGAACGACCGCGCAGCTGGTTGTCGATCCGTCGCGCCTCGTGCCGCTCAGTTCCGAGGATATGAAGGCCTCCCGCTGCCAGAACTTTCTCTTTTTCCTTTGCGCACTGTTCCTTGAATTGAGCGAGTGTTGTATCCCACTCTTCCTTCCCATATTCCTTGCCCTTTAATGCCTGGCGAGTGAGGCCCTCGGGGTTGCCGCCGAGCACAATGTCCGTACCGCGGCCCGCCATGTTCGTGGCGATCGTGACCGCAGCGTACCTGCCTGCCTGGGTAACGATCTCGGCCTCCATTTCGTGGTACTTGGCGTTCAAAACCGTGTGTTTGATGCCCTTTTTCTTAAGTAGTGATGAAAGCGTCTCGGACTTGACAATGGAAATCGTACCCACGAGCACTGGCTGGCCATTCTGATGCAACTCTTCAATCTCTTTAATGGCCGCGTTAAACTTCGCAATTTCGTTCTTATAGATAAAATCAGGATTGTCCTTGCGTACCATGGGGCGATGCGTTGGGATCACCAGCACATCGAGGTTGTATATCTTTGCAAATTCCGGCGCCTCGGTCTCCGCCGTGCCGGTCATGCCCGCAAGTTTGTTGTAGAGACGGAAATAGTTCTGAAAGGTGATGGATGCCAAGGTCTGGTTCTCGTTCTCGATCTTAACGTTTTCCTTAGCCTCAATGGCCTGGTGCAAACCGTCGCTCCATCGTCTGCCTGGCATAAGCCGGCCCGTGAACTCGTCAACGATCATTACCTGGTCATCCTTGACAACGTAATCCACATCGCGATGAAACAGCGCGTGGGCCTTTAACCCCTGATGCACGTGATGAACAAGGTCGACATTGGACGGATCATAAAGGTTGCCGGCATTCAGAAGCCGCTCCACCTTGATATTCCCCTCTTCCGTCAAAGCAACGGTTTTGGTCTTTTCCTCGATCGTATAGTCCTCATCCTTTTTGAGGCTTGGGATGATGCGGTTGATCTTGTAGTATTTGTCCGTGGATTCCTCGGCAGGGCCGGAAATAATGAGCGGTGTTCGCGCCTCGTCAATAAGGATCGAATCCACCTCGTCGACAATGGCAAAGTTGAGCTCGCGCTGGGCATAATCCTTGAGATCGAATTTCATGTTGTCGCGTAAATAATCGAATCCGAACTCGTTGTTCGTACCGTAGGTCACGTCAGAGCCGTAGGAAACCTGCCGTTGCTCATCAGTAAGTCCATGGACGATCACACCGACGGTCAATCCGAGAAATTCGTAAAGCGTGCCCATCCACTGAGCATCGCGCCGTGCAAGGTAATCGTTCACCGTCACCACGTGCACACCCCTGCCCGTGAGGCTGTTCAGATACACCGGCAGCGTGGCCACAAGCGTCTTGCCTTCGCCGGTTTTCATCTCGGCGATGGTTCCCTCATGCAGCACAATACCACCGACAAGCTGCGCGTCAAAATGACGCATGCCGAGAACACGCTTCGATGCTTCGCGAACAACCGCAAACGCTTCGGGAAGAAGGTCGTCAAGGGTTTCACCCTGTTCAAGCCGCTTTTTGAACTTTTCGGTCTTTTCCTTCAATTCCGCGTCTGTCAGGCGGGAAACACCTGCCTCGAACTCATTGATCTTGTTCACCAGGAATTGGATGCGCTTTAGTTCCCGTTCGTTCCTGGTGCCAAATACTTTTTTCAGAATTGTTCCGATCATTTCACGTTTCTCCGGTTGTAAAAGGAATGTCGTTCATCTTATCATTTTTAAGGGGAAATTCAAGGAGAATTATCTGAACAAGGCCTGATAGGCAAGAGATTTAGCACTTGACAATAAAACATGATTACGATACAAGGGTACATTATGAAAAACATACCCTTGATCGACAAAACCATTTTCGAAATGCAGGCTGAGATCTGCAAAACGCTCACGAATCCAAAGCGGATAGAGATTCTGAATACACTGGGGACCGAGGAACGGACCGTCACCGAACTCGTGGAAAAACTTGGCGCCTCAAAGGCAAATGTTTCCCAGCATCTCGCCGTGATGCGGCATAAGGGCATACTGACTACCCGGCGGGAGGGAGTCAATATCTTCTACCGGGTGGCGAATCCCAAGGTTATTGAGGCATGCACGCTGATGAAAGAGGTTCTCTTCGAGCAGGCAGCAGCAAAGAAAAAAGCCATCACAGGGTAGCAAATAATAAGGTATACTTCAAAACATCGAGTACACCTTTTTTTGGCTCTGCTTAGTTTAGAAAATTCTTGACTAGTTAACAATAAAATGCGGATTCTTGTATTGCAGTGTTAATTAGTGCAGATCGTTAATGTAAGGGAGGTGACAGAATCCTATATATTGCTTTTAGGATATTTGTTCTGCGGCCCTTTAACAACAAATCTCAAATCAGAACAAGGAGGTTTCATATGAAGAAAGTTCTACTGACAATGGTGGCCTTGGTTCTTTTGTCCTCTGTCACGGCGGCAGCGGACGAGGCAATCCAAATCGACGGTGATTATCAATTCAGGTATGATTCACTCAAAGGTACGGTACATGAACATTACGCATTTCAAGACGTGCTTCCTTGGCAACTAGGTGGCATGACCACCCCCCCACCGCCCACTGTTAAAAGCTATGAAGTCAAGAACGGTTCACTTATGACAAACCGTTTTGGCCTGAACATTAAGGCCAATGCCATGGAAGATGTCACTGTCAAAGCTCGCCTCGTCATGTATAAGATATGGGGACATGAGACTTCGACGCCTGGCGACGGGTCGTTCTTTGGGGACAGGGCGAACGGATCAAATGATGGGACAATCGGCCATATTCCCCAGGACAATACCCTGCGTGTGGATTACGCTTATTCAACATGGAGCAATATCGGTCAAATACCACTCTGGCTCTCTGTCGGTCGACGACCGTCTACTGGCGGCATTCCAACCAATCTTAAAAACAACTCGGAGAAGACTGGAACTTCAGGTATTCCCGCGATCATGGTTGACTATGCGTTCGATGGCTTGACCTTGGGATATGCACCGGATATTCCGGAGATGCCCGGTGCGTACGCAAAATTCTGCTATGGCAGAGGTTATGACAGCGGTTTCGTCTCCAATGGCTCTGCCCCATCGTACATCATGACGAATCCTACCGTCACGACCAGCCCGGGCATCGCTACCTCACCCACGCTCAACGATACTGATTTTTTCGGACTGAATGCGGCCCTTTATGACACCGAAACTCTGCATGTGGAAGTTCAGTACCAGAAAGGCATGAATATCTTCGATGCGCCTTCAGACGGAAGCGCCTTGACCGGCCCGGTAAGACATAATCTCGGCGACATTGACTGGCTCGGTGCCGTCGTGATGGGCAAGGTCAGCAATCTGAATCTCTTCCTTTCTGCTGCACAAAGCAAAACCCATCCGGATAACCAGCTGTTTGAAATAAATACTCAGTCACCGGCAGGTTTCGTTCCAGCTGCTGGAATGTTGTATGACGCTGGCAGCGTAAAGAAAAGTCAATCCGGCACAGCCCTCTATCTCGGTGGACGCTACGATGTTAAGTCCACGGGAACCAAGTTGGGCGCTGAATACAATTATGGATCGAAAAACTGGATCGGCATGGTCGCGGCTGGTGATGATCCGTGGACAAGCAAACTCGGCACGCGCGGCAGCGTCTATGAAGTGTACATCATTCAGGAGCTGCGGAAAAAGCCCATTGCCAAAAAAGGTGAGGCGTTTTTCAAACTTGGATACCAGTCTTACAAGTTTGACTACACCGGCAGCAATAACTGGGTTGGAGCGCCTAAAAAGATATCTGATCTAAAATCTTCACCCGCAAATGCGCAGATGCTTGCGCCTATCGACAAGGCAAGCGATATCTATCTCACCTTCGAAGTGCGGTTCTAAACTCTGTTGTGTCAAATCATATAAGGAGGGGCATCAACCCCTCCTTATATTCTGTATATTCCACTCAACAGTACAACAGTTCTTTTCGATGCTTGCGGGAACACTCCGCCAAAATAAAAGAACCCCGAAGAGGGGGACCCATCGGGGTTCTTTTTTCTCTCTCCGTATTTTAGTTACGGATATTTTATTGGGAAGCCTTCATTACATTGGAGGCTTGGGGACCCTTCTCACCTTGAACAATCTCAAAATCAACCGGCTGTCCTTCTGATAATGTCTTATACCCTTCTCCCTGAATTGCCGAGTAGTGCACGAATACATCCCGGCCGCCGCCTTCCGGCTCAATGAAACCGTACCCTTTTGATTCGTTGAACCATTTCACTTTCCCCGTAGACATAATGCTTACTCCCTCCTTGCTTGTTTCCGTTAGTCGGATAAAAGGACACCGTAACAGAAACGGTTTAGTACGAAGGGAAAGAGCCTTTTCACATCCCCCACGCTCTTTTCCCCGGCCAATTGAGAAGGCAACGCTATAGGTAAAATGATTTCGACATGAAATAAAAATATATGGGGAAGATAGTTTTAAGAGGAAGTAATATATCAGGCATGTTAGTTAAGATATTTAACCGGATTTACCGGCAAACCGTTCAAACGCACCTCATAGTGAAGATGCGGACCAGTACTTGATCCTGAATCACCAACATATGATATTACATCTCCGCGTCGCACCCGTTGGCCGGCTTTAACATTGAGCCTTGAATTATGACCATAAATGGTCTTGATCCCATATCCATGGCTGATCTCTACCATGTTTCCATATCCCGTGCCGAATCCCGCTTTGATCACAACACCATCAGCCGGAGCCATGACCGGGGTTCCCGTCTGGGCAGCTATATCAAGGCCTTCATGAAACTTCAAGATTCCGCTGAACGGAGAGGTCCTGTTGCCGAAGTGGGACGTCACCCAGCCTCGTGTCGGCCATACAGACGGCGTGGACGCATACAGGGAACGCTTGTCCTCAAAATATTCGATCAGCATCTGAAGGCTGGCCTCCTGTTTGGACGCTGCCCCCTTTAACTGAGAAAGTTCCTCGTGCATTTCCTTAAGAGCTTCCGCCTGTTTCTTCTCTCCCATGGAGGCCAGATTCTGCAGTCCCAGTTCATCAGGTCCACCGATTCCAAGCACCTGCTGGGCCTTGTCACGGGGCCCCAGGCTCACCGCACGACGAAGTTTGGTATCCAGATCGCGAAGCAGGAACATCTGTCGTTTGTAGTCGAGAAGGTTCAGGGCAAAGTTCTGCACCTGCGCCTTCTGCTGCATGAGTTCTTCACGCATGGTCTGAAGTTCCCAGACTTTATCTTTCACTTCATTGTAATCGTAAACCAGATACAGGGAAAGAACGGAGACAGCCATGATCGAAAGAAAAACGGTTTTAATAGCGGATTTTGATATACTTAACGTGCGGACGCGAGCATTCGGCCCCGGTAGGAACATAAAGGTAAAGTATTCTTTTTTCTTGGTATTTCTTGTTTTACTTACCTTCATTTTGCCTCCGAACTAAGGACGCATTTCTGCGCATTAAAAAGTTAACATAAAGATTAATCTATTGTCAAGTTCTTATTTTTTTGTTTAAGCATGCATTATATTGTTTTACTACCTATTGTATGTTTTTTGTTGCAGCCAACTATGTATAGATCATCATTAGTAAAGATAGTCATCGTTCAATCGCCCTCTTCATAGCAAATCTCAGCATGGGAAGAGTTCTAAAGGTCGACAGCGATCCGGATAGTATCATCTCTTTGTCATTTCCTGAACCCAGTCAAGATAACGTCGTGAGCCGGCGACAATCGGCAGCGCAATGATCTCGGGAACCTCATAGGAATGCAGGGACTTCACGCGCTCAATTATTTTTTCCATGTGCTGCGCCCTGCTTTTAGCTATAAGGAGCGTCTCCTGCTCATCACGAATTGCTCCTTCCCAATAAAAAATCGACTGCACCCCGTGTACAATATTCACGCAAGCCGCAAGGCGATCCTCCACAAGAGATCGGGCAATCCTGTTCGCCTCATCTTTTGTAGCAGCTGTAATCAAAACAATGATCTTTTCGGCCATGATCTTCCTCCCTTACAGCTTCACACCTCCCAGCCCCTTGAGATCCAGCATTGCCAAAAATTGCGACTCTCCGGGCTTGGCGGTATACGCAAGATTTATTCCCCAGCATTGGGCGGAATAATGCGCTTTGAAATCTTGCTGGGTTGTTTTTCTATTCTCAACATCACGCCACAACCGTACATTCAGGTCCCACTGGCCCAGTTTGAACCCTGCGCCCCCGGTCAGAAACTGGGTCCGGGGAGCACGGAGATATTGATGAGTGAGATCAAACTGAAGTTCATTAACATGCAGCATAATACCTTCAGACGAGGTTGTCAGGCTGTCCGTATAGGTATCATACGTACCGCCGGCAGAAACCGTAAGCGCCTTCGGGGTTTTAACAAACAGCTCGCTCCGTATCTCCGACCGCGGGTGGGCTGTTGCCACATCGGTTTTTTGTGCTTCGATCAGATCATACGACTGCGAAATCCTGAACACCATCATATCGTAGGTACTATACCCCGCGCCCTCCCTGTAATGCGCGGTCAAACGATTGGTCAACGCGGCAGTCACGAGGTTCTGCGCGAACACCGCGTCGGTTGCATCGAGCTGATACAGGCTCTTCTGTGCGCTCCGAGGGATATAGGAGTACGATACTGACGGCTCGATCGAATGCCTGATGCGTCCGATCCCCTCCTCGCGGTCCGTGCCGAACTGTCGGGAAACTCGGGCGTTCAGATCTGCGCCGGCGTAATAATATTTACGTTCGGTCGGCTCTGCAGTTTCAAGGCTCCGGCTGTAGAACGTTGTGCGTGCCCCGACACGGGGCGTAAAGCTCAACCCGTTACCGCCGAACGCAGCGAGCAACTGTGGGTTGAAATCCGCCCTTCTGACGCTCGTCCCCTGCTGAATTTCGAAATTGGCAGCTGATCCATCGAAGTTAAGATGGAGAGGCCCCGTTATCGTTTCTTCGAAAACAATATAGCGGACCTCTGGCATTTTCTGAATGGTCCGCTCGTTCGCCCGGGTAAGGTCCGTGGAGTACTGGCCTGTAAGGAACAACGCGGCCGTGTTCCAGCGCTCCACGTAAAAAGCGTTGGAATCCAGGTAGGTCCTTGACCTCAGTTCCAATTTTTTTTCGAGATCGCGGTAATAACCGTGATCGCTTACCAGGTTGATATCCACTCGACCGGAGAGGTCCTCGGCAAACTCCTCCTGGTGCTGAACCATGAGCTCCCATCGTTTTTCCCCGGACGGGATGGTATCAAAATAATTAAAATACGTTTTGCCGGATGAATCCCGGGAATTGACATAGCGATATTCGGCGCCCGTACCCACCCCATGCAGCGATCGATAGTCGGAATACAGCGTCATGTCCCGGTAATCAGACAGAGCCCAGAAGAAGGAGTTCTTCATCAAGAACCCCTCCGTGCTGTTGTACCCCACTTCCGGGATCAGAAGACCGGTCTGTCTTCTCACCGGGAACAGTAAATACGGTGTATAGAATACCGGCAGCCCGATCATATTGAACGATACTCCCGTGCCGGTAGCGTACCGGTCCATGTCCACATCGATCGCATCCGCTTTCAAATACCATTCACCCGCATTGCAGGTCGTAAATGTCCCCATCTCGACATGATAAACCGTATCCGAACGTTTTTCGATCTTTTCGCCTCTCAGATGATAGTTATCTTTGGCCATGAACAGGTCGCCTTTATAGATCACCCCCGCCCGGGTGTTGATGTTGATGAGCAGTTTCTCTGCGGTGACCACGTTCCCCTTGTCCCGGAGATAGACGTGCCCCTCGGCCACTGCTTCACCCGAAATGTTGTCCAGGGTCACCGCATCGGCTTCCACCAGCATGTCCGACTGCTCGATCCGTACATGGCCCACTGCGACATAGCGGTCCCTGGTCCGGTCGTAATCGAGCGTATCTGCCTTTACCGCGACCGGGGTCTTCTTCTGTATCTCTTCACTCCGGACCGCGTGCGACCCGATAAAAAGCATCCCGATGCAATACATAAAAATAAGGAGGGCCGTCCAGTGTTTCATCAGGCTCCCGTCCCGGTCCAGGTATCGTCACACCACACGCGCATCATGTCATCCCTTCAAACCCGTAAGACCGCTGTTGCCGCCTGATTCACCCTGAAACAAAGCGCGGGCATCGCCCACAACGTACAGGGAGCCGGTCACCAGAATGAGATCATCGGACGACGCCATTTCCCGCGCTCTGTCTATCGCCAGAGCGAGCGTATCCGCAATGTTCACTGAGGCATGCATCTTTCGGACCTCGGCGGCAAGGGCGGCCACACTCATGGCGCGTCCATAATCCGGCTTCGTCACCACCACGGCATCCGCAAGCGGAACCAACTCCGCGAGGATGCCGCGATAATCCTTGTCGCCGAGGATCCCGATGACCAGCACGAGCTTTCGGTACCCTGCCCTCATCTCTTTGACCGCCTGCCTGAGCATGTTCGCCGATGCAGGATTATGCGCTCCGTCGAGATAGATATCAGGCCTCTCCGAGACACGCTCCAGGCGGCCTTCCCAGCGGGTCTGCAGAAGACCCTGGCGCAGAGCGGTCTCATCAATATCCATGCCGGCGTCCCGCAGACATTCAACCGCTGCAAGAGCGAGACAGGCGTTTTTCACCTGATAGCTCCCGAGCATATTGATGCGCAGATCCTGATAATGGACCTCGATGCCGCGATAATCGAACCGCTGCTGAAAACCGGAAACAACCTGCTCCGGGGAAAACTCCATCGGCATCCGGTAAACACGGGCATTTTGTGAAGCGGCGGTCCGCTCTACCACGGCAATAACTTCCGGCTGGTCAACACCGGTCACCACCGGCACACCGGGCTTGATGATCCCCGCTTTCTCCTGCGCGATCTGCGTAAGCGTCTCTCCCAGGTATTCCGTGTGCTCCCGGTCAATGTTCGTGATCACCGATACCTTCGGCAGGATCACATTTGTTGAATCCAGCCGACCGCCCATGCCGACCTCGATCACAGCGATGTCGACGGCTTCCTCGGCAAAGTATTGGAACGCCATGGTCGTCGTCACCTCGAAAAATGTGGGATTGATCGGCACGGGGACAGCCACGGGAGATGCATGCTGATAGCTGTCCCGTACCCGCGCCGCAAGTGCCACCACCCGGGCCTCATCAACCGGCGTACCGTTGATCCTCATCCGCTCCGTAAAACTGACCAGGTGCGGAGACGTATACAGCCCGACACGATAGCCGGCTGACTGCAGCATGTTTGCGATGAATGCCGACGTCGAACCCTTGCCGTTCGTTCCGGCAACATGGACCGAAGGGAACGTGCAGTGCGGATTGCCCGCCAATTCCATAAGAAGCACGCTGTTGGACAGGGCGAGTTTGATGCCGTGCTTCTGGAGCGCGTAAAGATACTCGATGGTTTCCTGAAATGCGGGGGTGTGAGCCATGGGTTCCGGGGCCACTCCTCTCGAACGAATGCGTGCTCCTGAATATGTGTCTTCCGCAGGGCGAGATTAGGGTCCGGGGTCCGGCCGTGTCGCGGGCTTTTTGACGCGCTGCTCTTCCGAGACCGCCGGCCGCTCCGGAGATCGTACGATGGTCTTCAGCTTCATGACGAAGGGTATCGAACGGGAACTCGGGAAGGACTCCAGCCGCGAACGGCTGAACTTGATCTTTCCGACAGCTTCCAGCCTGCCGAACAGGGTCAGCAGTTCCTTGGAGTTCAGGCTTCCCGATATTTCCCTGGACGCGTCGCTGAACTTCTTTTTTCTGAGCACCGCATGCCCCTGCAGCACCTGGTTGATCTTCCGGGTCGCCGCTTTTTCATCCTCAACGATCACCGTGATCGCCAGCGGCTCAATGGTCGGAACGGGCGGCGCAGCAGCAACCGCTTGCGGCGCAGTGGACACCGTGACCGTGCTGACGATCGAGGTTGAGAGAGCGCTGATCGTCTGCGCCGTGATCGTGAGACCGCTTTTCGAAATGCTGTCCAGCTCGAGATCGAACTGCCGCGGCGTGACCGCGTAAAAATAAACCGCTGCAGCGACAGCAAGGATCCCCGAGAGCCACAGAGGACGATAGAAGATCTTTTGCAGCCGCGACACCATGGTGACGCCGGCTTTCATCCGATGGACCATGCCTTCCGGTTGTTCTACATACTGCAGCAACTGCCGGGTTTCGGCCGCACGCTGCAGCGCCTGACATTCCGAACCGCAGAGTGGGCAGCTCTGGAGATGCCGTGCGATGCGTTTCATATCCGGACGGAAGAGATGTCCCTGGAGATACCGTTTGAGCAGTTTTCTGGTCCGTTCACATTCCTTCTTCATGACACTCCCTCATATGACCCGCAGTGCCGACTCCCCGCACTGCCGGTTGCGTCGTGCGTCCGCGTCTATACGCCCCCGACCTTGACCTGCTCGGCCGATAGCAGTGAATCTCCCAGGAACCGTTTCCCGATCTTTTCAAAACGGGACGGCGAATCGGTCACATAGAACTTCCTGAGCCCCTCGCCTTTTCCACTGCCCCGCCATTTTAATTTTTCGAGAACGTCCGCCACTTCCTTGGCCGTCTCGGTCGCGGAATCGATCAGGGTGATGTCCGCTCCAACAACCTTGCTGATCACCGCCTTCAGCAGCGGATAGTGCGTGCAGCCGAGCACCAGCGTATCGATGCCCCTGCTGCGCATCGGCGCAAGATACTTTTCAGCAACGAGCGCCGCGACATCATTATCCGTCCATCCTTCCTCGGCGAGCGCTACAAAGAGGGGGCACGCAAGACTGTGGACCTCCACACCGGGAGATATGTTCCGGATCGCCTTCTCGTAAGCGTTGCTGTTGATCGTGGCCTCGGTGCCGATCACGCCGATCTTGCCGGTCTTTGTGGCGGCTGCCGCGGCCCGGGCGCCAGGTTCCAGCACGCCGATGACCGGAAGGGGGTATTCCTTCCTTACCGCATCAAGGCTGATGGCCGATGCGGTGTTGCAGGCGATCACCAGCATTTTTATCTCCTGGGCGAGCAGGAACCGCGTGTTCTCAAAGCTGTAGCGCGTGACGGTCTCCGGCGATCGAATGCCGTACGGCACCCGCGCCGTGTCGCCCAGATAAATGATGTTCTCATCCGGCAGCTTTGCCACGATCTCCTTGAGGACCGTGAGCCCGCCGATGCCGGAATCAAATATGCCGATGGCTTTTTGCATAGGAGTGAATAAACGTGCGTGCTGCTTCGTAACGTTAACCATTAACCACAGAGAACCCGGAGAACGACATGACTTCACAAGAATGCCTGCGCCCTCAACTTTTCTCCCACTCCGTGCCCTCGTGTGGTTTCCGAAAGAATTCTCAATCTACTGCTTCACCAGGTCCATCCGCCTGTTGAAGGTCCGGGACGTATCGATATGTCCGGCGAACGTCTGCACTTCTTTGCCGTCCAGCAGGAACCGCACCTGTTTGATCTCTTCAAAATTCTGCATCAGCGTAGTTACCACCGCATACAGGGCCAGCATCTCTTCCCAGGCAGATGCCCGGACTCCGGCTTGCGTCAGGGGTGAAAGATCCACATATGCGGCGCCCGTTGCATCAAGATAGAACTCGCGAAGCCGCAGGTCCCTCAACATTGCCGCACGCTCAGGCCGCTGGTCCGACAGGATCACGGCAACGACTTCACGGGCCTGGGATTGCATGTCCAACTGGCGTTTAACGGAAGCTGTCCCCGCAACAAGCCCGTTCTCCGACGGGTAGTATACCGTGATCAGCATCGGCTCATTCAGCCGGGTGGTTGATGCAGAAACCGAGAGCTGAGACATGACCGATGTCGCAGGCTGCTCTGTTTGTTTCGTATTGACCAGCAAAGCCCAGGCAAAGTACCCGGCCCCCGCCAGCACTATGATAAGGATGACAACAACGATCAGCAGCGGACCGCCCTGGGCCTGTCTATGGGTTCTCTCTGACATACTGCTCAATCCCCCTGGACACGGCCTCGATCGCACGGGACCGGTCCTGCATGCTGCCCAGTTCGATCAGGACCGCCGCCGCATCCACTGCCCTGAGCAGGGGGAGGGGGGCCTGAACAGGCTCTGCACGGTCCCCGTTGCCGAGGTGGCGCATAAGCTTCCTGCCGAGGCTGCCGCTTTCCTTTACATGGGATGCTTGTTGCCCGCCCCAGAGTATTTCGTGCTGTTCATTCATCGCCTCGAATCCCATGAAGTCCCTGGTCGGCGCAGATGCCGGTTGAGCAACGGGTCCGTCATCGAGATCCTGGATATACACCCGCGCACCGGCACCCGGGGCCTCGTGAATACTCAGAAAAAGCGCCGCGCCCGAGGCGTTCGCTGCTGCGGCCCGATCGTCGAGTCCAAGTGACTGGTCCTTCTCGCGGGTCATGATCACGGAAAAGCGGGGGTCCGATGCCCGGAGAACCTTCCAAAGCGCAAAAGCGAAATCCAGCGCCATCGTCTTTTCCGGTCCCTCGGCTGTCATGATCCCCGTGTCCCTGCCGCCATGTCCGGGATCGAGTACGATAACCAGGGTTTTGCCTGCCTGTGGCAAAGGGGGCGGTGCAACGCCTTTTGAAACATCGATAACAATGCGGTCAGGCCCGCGCAGCACAAAATCCTTTGCCTCGCCTGCTCCGGCGTCAAGGAGGATCTCGATCAGCAGCCTGCCTGCATCCTGTTTCGAGCGCAGCCCGCCAACAACACCATCATGCAGGAGCGGAAGCTGTTGCTTAAGAACAAGAGGTCCGTCGTATGCGGCCAGAAAAATACTGTGCCCGTCGGTGCTTCTGGTCAGAACGTACGGTGCCGCAGCCTCTATCTCAAAAACGATCCTGGTGAACGAGGGATAGGAAAAAAACCGCGCGCCTTTGATCGTGAGGCCTTGTTCTGCTGAAAACACCCGTGTCGTGATCAGCAGAATGCCGGATAATAAAACGAGAACAAGCAGCTTTTTCATTGTCCGCATACAGGCCCGCATACTAACATACGCGGCTGTTTTGTGCAAGAAAAAGGCGGTCAAAACGCGCCTGGACCCCGTGCTGCAACTTGAATTTGCATTCTCTTTACCGCCGTGTTAAGCTGACAGCCTTATGAATGCCCTGAAATTTTTCGGTGAAGCAGGCGTGGTCGCGCAGGCCATGCAGCGGGCCTACGAACACCGGCCGCAGCAGATCGAAATGGCGGAGGCGGTCGAGCAATCGCTGAACGAGAAGCACCATCTGATCGTCGAGGCGGGGACCGGCGTGGGCAAGAGTCTGGCCTACCTCGTGCCGCTCATCATCTGGTCGCGGGAGACCAATCAGCGCGCCGTGGTCGCGACCTATACCAAGGCGCTGCAGCAGCAGCTCGTGGACAAGGACCTCCCTTTTCTCCGCAAGGTGCTCGGCGATTTCCGATATGCCTTGTGCGTGGGGGGCGAAAACTACCTCTGCCTCAGAAGGTTCGATCACCTGCGCATGGGCGACCTCTATGAGCAAAGCGAGCGTGAACCGTTAAACCGCCTGTTCGAATGGTCCATCGTGACCCGCACCGGTCTCAGAAGCGAGCTTTCCCAGGAGCCGCCTCCCGGCCTGTGGGCCAAGGCCTGCCGCCAGGCGGACCTCTGCTTTGGCAAGGACTGCGCCTACTACAAGGACTGCTACTACCTCAAGGCCAAAGCGATCGAACAACAGGCGCATATTCTTGTGGCAAACCACCATTTGTTCTTCGCTGACATGGCAACAGACAATAACGTGCTGCCGTATTATAAGGTCGTGGTTTTCGACGAGGCGCACCAGGTGGAAGAGGTGGCCACGGACTACCTTGGCGTCGAGATCACGAACTTTTCAGTTCGCTATTTGCTCGACTCGCTCCTTTCCCAGCGCACGCGCAAGGGGATGTTAACCCGCCTCACCTCGCAGGGAGCGGAGGTGCAGATCGTGCGCGGCATGATCGACGGCCTCCGGGTCATTTCAGACAATTTTTTTTTAAACCTCCATCCCATCCTGCACAGGGATCCGGCGATCAGAATCCGACGAAAAAACATTATCCCCGATATCCTGAGCGAACCGCTCACCGATCTGAAGGATGCGCTCCTTGCTCTGTCCGCTGAAACCAGCGAGGAGGAAATGGAGGTCAAGGCATATGCAAGCCGCGCCCAATCGCTTGCCATGGCCGTCCGGGTGAATCTGGAACAGAGCGCTGAAGGGTTCGTGTACTGGGCGGAGCGCGACAACCTGCGCTACCGGCTTGTCGCCTCGCCCATTGACGTGGCCGGGATCATGCGAGAAAACCTTTTTGGAAAAATGGACACCGTCGTACTCACATCGGCAACGCTTTCGACAGCCGGCTCGTTCACGTATATCAGGAACCGCCTCGGTCTTGATGCACCTCAGGAGCTGCTGCTCGACTCACCATTCAATTTCGAGGAGCAATCCATGCTGTACATCGCGGGTGGGCTTGACGATCAGCAGGCCGACGGATATCAGGAGCGATTCGACGCGGAATTAAAAGCAGTGCTTACGATCACCAAAGGACGAACGCTGGTCCTGTTCACGAGCTACGGTCAGCTCAAGAAAAGCGCGGAGTCGTTGCGACTGGAGCTGCCGGATCTCGGCATCCTCTGCCAGGGGCAGATGCCGGCCTATCGGCTGATCGAGCAATTTAAAAGTGTTTCCCATGCCGTGCTGCTCGGAACAGCGTCCTTCTGGCAGGGGATCGACATCCCGGGAGATGCTCTGCAATGCGTGGTAATCGCCAAGCTCCCGTTTGCCGTTCCTGATGAACCGATCATCGAGGCCCGTCTGGAGCGGCTCAAAAACCCATTCTACGAATACCAGATCCCGCAGGCCACCCTCCTCTTCCGGCAGGGGTTCGGCAGACTGATCCGCACCAAGACTGATCATGGAGCAGTGGTGGTGCTCGATTCGCGCATCATGACGAAGAACTACGGCAAGTCGTTTATGAAGTCGATCCCGAAGTGCAGGATCACGGACGAAAGGGAGGAGTTTCGGAAGTTTTTTGAGGGGTTGGGAGTAAAGCCGAATTCAACAGGACAATAACCTGAAACGTTCAACGTAGGGTGCGCATTGCGCACCATCATGATTCATGAATCCAATCGAAGGCATTGGTGGGCAATGCCCGCCCTACATGCTGCAAGCTGCCGTGCTCATTCATGGTACAAACTTCTGAATCTCCAAACCGGCTATTTTTTTGAAGTGTTTATGATTCGCTGTGGCAAGCGTGTCATCTTCCTGCAGCGCTGTTGCCGCCACGAGCGCATCGATCGTCCTCAGCCCATCCGCTGACGCGTGTCCTTCGAGCAGCGCGATCGCTTTTTCCGAAATATGTTCATCAGGATGAACAACGGTTGCGATATTCTCACGGATAAATTCCTTCACTGCGCGTTGTTCCTGCCGGTCCCGACAGCCCTGCACCAGCTCCATAACGCAAAGGGAACTCACTTGCCGGTCCCTGTAAGGAACGTTGGAAATGAATTCCCTCGCTTTTTGGCTGCCTCGTAAATACCAGATCAGCACGTCGGTGTCGAAGATCATCGCGGATACCGTTCTTTTCGCTGTTCATCGAGCCACTTCGTCACATCCGTCATTTCCTTCCGGCCTCTCCAGATGCCGAACCCGGCGGAACTGAACGGTTTTTCAATGTCATGCACCGGTTTCATGACAGCGATGGACTTCCCTCGCATCGTGATGACCACCTCATCGCCCTTCCTCACGCGTTCGAGGATTGCCGATGCGCGGGTTCGAAGCTCTTTAGCCGTTGCGGTCTTCATAGCGGACTCCTTTATTATTGTGTATACTTTGAAGTATATACTTTAAGGATGCGTTGGTCAAGGCTTTTTATCCGCTGGTTCAGGCTTGTAGCCTGAACCACCCCTTAATGTTTTGGGCACGCCAATCTTCAAGATTGCACCAGACTGTAGATACCGTTATGGACACCTTATTATTGAAATCTTGCCAAAAGACGCGCTGCTATGCACACTGAGGTATAATGCAATACCGGAGGTCAACGGCAAAAGGGCGACGTTCTTTTTCACTGTCGTATCCCATAATCGGCGCGCTATTCTTTGTCACGAAGCAAACGTCGCGCTTCTTCGGGAAGCGTTCAAAGCGGTCATCGTTCAACATCCGTTTACCATCAAACGCCCGTCTGAAGAAAGGCGAACAGGCCGTATGGCAGCGGCGTTTCTGGGAACATCAGATCAGAGATGATGGAGATCTTATCAGGCATGTTGAATATATCCATTACAATCCTGTTAAACACGGTTTGGTGCACGCGCCCCAAGCATGGCCGCATTCAACTTTCCATCGATATGTGAAGCGGGGCAAATTTCATCATGATTGGGGTGCGAAAGAAGCTATAGTATTTGATCACGAGGTTGGAAATGAATGATCGGGAATGTGTCGATACGTAAGATGTCGGGTTTCAGTCAAAGTTCAGTTGATTCTTGACAGGGGCAATATAGTATATCCCCATGTTTCCTACGGTTCTCGGACACACCGAACATACGGACCCGATATTTTAATGAAGATTTTCGTGTTGCCGGTTTTGAAATCCACACCCCACGCACCGTCCGTAGATTCGGACGTAGACGACCAATAAGCCTCTGCGAGAGTGTATTGGAAAAATACAGGATCTATCGTAGGCGAATATTTTGTATCAACAATGGATTCAAGCTCAGATATAGCAGGTAGGCGCCAGTCGGAATGCCCTGCAAGGGTTAGTTGAGTGCAATGACTATCCGCTGAATACCATCCGGATTGACCACCACTCGCTTGTTTCTCCCACTGCAGACCAACGGCATCAGTAATTGTGCCGTCGCCGTTATCGGTAAACTTTTGCCCACCGAACATTGATATTTTGTATTTTTTTGTGTTACCGCTGTCACCGCAGTTTATGAGCAGAAACATTATAAGCATTGCAGGATATATGCGTTTTCGAATCAGCATCTGCCACCTCAGAAATAATTGAATTATCCTATTAACCCATCCGCTCGGATAACTGCAAACCAACCGAGTGTGAAACCCTGTGTCGAAAGATCAAAACGCCATGAACAATCCAAAACTTTGAATCGCGTAATCACTGTATTTTGCGCTGAATGTCTCGCCATAATTATAGTAAAATCCAAAACCAGGGGTGAACCGATACTTGAATCCTATGAATGCCAACCCTGAGTTGTTGCCGAATGTCGCGTCCCCTTTGTTAACTGAGATTGATTCAAGTCTGGCGCCAAGGCCAGCGCATACATTGAAACGATCGCCTAGAAAATAGGGGTACTGCACTCCGGCACTCAGGACCTTTACCAGGTAGTTGGTAGCATCACCACCTCCCACATAATCCACACCCACAAAGTAGTATTTGTAGAGATCTGTCCGCAGAGAGAAACCACTAATACCATTCGCCCGATCTGAAAACACTTTATTATGAGGTTCGTAAAAGGATAATCCCAGGTCAACATGAATGATCTCGTCCTTAAGTTGCTTGTCCCATCTCGCCTGCTTCTTCTGCGCCTCTACTTTACGCGATTGCTCTGCCGCAACCTGCTTCTTCTGGTCCTCTATTTTACGCGATTGCTCTGCCTCAGCCTGTTTCTTCTGTTCTAATATTTCAGCTTTCCTTACTTGAGCCAGCCAATCATTTTCATCCTTCTGTTTCACAGCCGGCTCCTCCGGTTTCTTTCTCGGCAATTCCTCCTGCGCAGTTCTATCCACCTGCGGCGTCCCTGCCTGCGCCATCAGTTTGCGCGCAGTCCGCTTGCTGGATTCCACCAAGTCTTCCATCTCGCACATACACGAGTCATCTTCCACACGCTCTGTCTTGGCAGTCTCAACATTCACCAGCGACAGGGACAAATAATACATCTTCCCCACCTTGCCCAAGCTCCCGATCACGATCTTGCCCACACCAAGCACTTGGCCAACCTCGACAGCACATTCCTTTGAGGTGCAACCGGTCATTTGGAACGCCTGTTCCTTCATTATCTTGTCCATGTTGCCACGATCAATGACTTCGTATTTGCCGGACATGAGAATTTCTTTTCGGATGCTGTCCGAAAGAGGTCGTGCCACGTCCTGATCAATTTTGCTTGAAATATCGATATCCAGAACTGCGAGGTAATTTGACGCGCGATTTATGTGTTTGGCAGCAGGCTCCGCTGACCAAACCGGACTTGTGCAGCAAAATATCATTAAAGCCAGAAACAACAGCTTTCGCATGCTTTGCCCCCTTTTGCCCAATAACTGGCAATGTGAGGCAAAGAATATCAGTAAATTTACAGGGCGTCAACGGGAATTTGATTCGAAAACAGCGGTGGGAGGCGTCAAAACAAAGCACCATAACATCTTGTAACTACGGAACGCCGGAAGAGAGGTAGGGTGCGCATTGCGCACCATTTCTTAAAGTATTGGCGGGCAATGCCCGCCCTACATGATAGATATACCTTGTTTTTCCCTGTGATCTCTGCATTACGTTGGTTAAAGATCCGCTTTTCTACTTCCTGTTATCCAGACTCAGCGGTCCCGATCCAAGATGCGTGATCATGAGCGCCGCGCCGAGCATCGACATGTTCTTCATGAACATGATCTGCTGTGTCATCTTCGCCATCGGGTCGGCCACATTCCAAAAATCGTGCATCTGATATGAAACCGGCACAAGGAACAGCACGATCAACCAGGCGCCATATCTGGCCTTATATCCCAGCAGGATGCTCAGGCCCCCAAGGATCGCGATCAAGCCTGACAACGGCACGGCGATCGAGGCCATAGGCACACCTTTGGCTGCGGCATAGGCTATGGTTCCGGCTGAAAAATGCCCCGGACCGGCCATCAAAAAGATAAGCACATATAACAATCTTCCCAGCAATACAAGATAGTTCATAATTACCTCCTCTTTGTAAATATAATTTGGGCTACTTTTAGTATACCGCAAACAAAAGACAGGTGGCGGGTTTGAAAAACCATTTGCCATATCATCCCGCCTGCGTTATATTGCAAAGCTGTTTTCACACTCACTCTCTTAAGTAAAGGTAAGAATAATGCTACAAGTAACGAACATTGAAAAATCCTACGGCAAACAGGTGCTGTTCGACGGCGTCGGTTTTACCGTAAACCCGCGCGAAAGGGTCGGCCTCGTTGGTCGGAATGGCCACGGCAAGTCCACGCTGTTCCGCATGATCCTGAAGGAAGAGCACCAGGACTCGGGCACGATCACAGTTCCCTCCGGTTACACCATCGGACATCTGTCCCAGCATATCCATTTTACCGAGGACACGGTGATCAAGGAGGCGTGCCTGGCCCTGCCGCCGAACGAGGACCATATCGACGAAACCTACAAGGCCGAAGCCATCCTCCACGGCCTCGGGTTCACGAACGATGACTTCGAACATCATCCCTCGTCCCTGTCCGGCGGCTACCAGGTACGGCTGAACCTCGCCAAGGTACTTGCGTCCGAACCCAATCTGCTCCTGCTCGACGAACCCACGAACTACCTGGACATTGTCTCGGTCCGCTGGCTCACCCAGTTTTTACGCGCATGGCGGAACGAAATGATCATCATCACCCACGACCGGGATTTCATGGACAGCGTCACCACGCACACCATGATCATCCACCGTTGCAAGATGCGCAAGGTGCCGGGCAGCACAACCAAGCTTTACGACCAGATTCTGATGGAAGAAGAGATCTACGAAAAAACGCGCCAGAACGACGAGAAGAAGCGCAAAGAGGTCGAGCAGTTCATCAACCGCTTCCGAGCGCAGGCAACCAAGGCCAGCGCGGTCCAGTCGCGCATCAAGGCGCTCGCGCGGCACGAAAAACTCGACAAGCTTGATGAGATCAAGAACCTCGATTTCAAGTTCCGGTCCGCGCCGTTCGAAGCCAAGTGGCTTATGACCGTGGAAGACCTGAGCTTCGGCTTTACCTCTGACGGTCCGAAGCTGATCGATGGACTGTCCTTTGGCGTGGGTAAGAAGGACCGCATCGCGGTGATCGGAAAGAACGGCAAGGGCAAAACCACGCTCTTGAACCTCCTGGCCAAGGAAATGTCGCCGACGAGCGGAGACGTCAGGCTCCATGCGAATACAAAGATCGTCTACTTCGGTCAGACGAACATCAACCGGCTCCGTCCTGAGAAGACCGCGCTGCAGGAGGTCATGGACGCGCATCCGGACCATGCCCAGGGTGAATCGCGCTCGATCTGCGGCCTCATGATGTTCGACGGCGACAACGCGCTCAAGAAAGTGAGCGTGCTTTCGGGCGGAGAAAAAAGCCGTGTGCTGCTGGGCAAGCTTCTGGTGTCTCCGGCGAACCTGCTGATGCTCGACGAACCCACCAATCATTTAGACATGGAATCCATTGACTCGCTCGTCGAAGCAATTGAGGCGTTTGACGGCGCGGTCATCATCGTGACCCACAGCGAGATGATCCTGGAGGCTGTTGCAACAAAGTTGATCGTCTACGACAATGATGTCATCTCGGTCTTCGAGGGCACCTACCTCGATTTCCTTGAGCGGGTGGGATGGAGCGATGAAGGTGGCGTGCGCGTTAAAAAGGGAAAGAAGCAGGATGCGGACAGCAATGTGAGCAGAAAAGACGCGAAGAAAATGCGTTCGGCGCTCGTGTCGGAAAAATCAAGAATCCTTGGCGCGCTCAAGAAAAAAATCATTACTCTGGAGGAAGAGATCACCAAGCTCGAATTCGATGTGGCGCAGGACTCGCAAAGGCTCCTTGATGTGTCGATGAAAGGCGAAGCATTGGCCATCAAACGCTTGTCGCAAACCGTGAGAGACAATAAATCGCGGATCGACAAGCGGTTCGCCGAGCTCCAGACGACTACAAATGAGCATGACGAGAAGGCGAAGGTCTTTGACCAGCAACTGAGCGAGCTGGCGTAGAACTCCCGCAAAGTTCGAGAAGTGGCACTCTCGATGCAGGCATTGGCGGTTCGGCGCGTTTGGGAAACGCGCCCTACGACTTCAATAGTATATCGTAGGGACCGTTCCCCGAACGGTCCGCACTACGTTTTTTATGGTAATAGCATTGGATTACCCGACCCCATAAAGGACCATTATCCATGATCGGCTGGAACAGGTTCATAGCGCAGTTCAAGAAAGACCTGAAGCAGTGGCTGTACTTCATGCTCACCCTCTTCCTGTTCCGCCTCGTGTTCATCCTCTACTTCCGGGATAAGATCGGCAAAACCACCGCTGCGTTAGACATCCTGAAAGCCGTCGTGAACGGCATGCGGTATGACGCAATGGCGTCCTCCTACTGGACCCTCTTCCCGTTCCTGCTGACCGTGACTTGCGCTTTCCGTGACCTGCAATCGCTGTCGAACCGTGTCCGTTACCTGTTCGGCATGGCCTTCACCCTGCTCTCCGTTGTACTCTTCGTCATTACGATCACGTATTTCAAGGAATACAACGACCACTTCAACCACTTCATTTTCAACCTGTATTACGACGACACTCGTGCGATCCTTTCGACGATCTGGACTGAATATCATGTCATTCCAAGCCTGATCATCATGTTTGTGGCTTCGTATCTCATGGTCGTCTTGTATCGTCGCTATGTCCAAAGCGTTTTTTTTCTGAAAGGCGACGACGTTAAAGAAAAGCGCGCATTGCCGTTCCTGGTGCGGATCGCCCTCAGCATGCTTATTTGCAGTACCCTGATCATCGGCCTCCGGGGCTCCTACGGCATCGTTCCCGCGAAACTGAAGGACGCGGGCGTTACCCAGGACGCGTTCCTGAACAAAGCGGTCATGAATCCCTACATCGCCCTGCACTATGCCTACGGAGACCATCGGAAGATGGGGTTCACTGCTTCGGGCGTCGAGGCCTATCTGCCGGACCGGAATATCAGGGGTGCGGCACAAGCCCTCTTTGAGAACCCGGAGACGTTGGACAACCTCGACCTTTACATGAAAAAAATCGCACGAGGGACCGGGCACAAGGCGCCGCGTCATATTTTTCTGGTCATCATGGAAAGCTACGATGCCTGGCCGCTTCTGAAGAAATACCGGTCCCTCGGCCTGACGAACGAGCTTCAGGGACTTGCGCAGAACGGGCTCCACTTCACGAATTTTCTCCCGGCGTCGGACGGCACGGACACCTCGCTCGGCGCAGTCATAACCGGTCTGCCCGACGCAAGCGTGAAAACCCAGTACCAGAGATCATCTCGCACACCCTATCCCACTGCCATTGCCGGGGCGTTCAAGCGCCTCGGGTATACGACCCGGTTCTTTTACGGAGGATATCTGAGCTGGCAGCGGATCGGTGATTTTGTCCGGGACCAGGGGTTTGAGGAGATCTACGGCGCCCCGCACATGGGCTCATGGATCACCAGCAACGAGTGGGGTGTGGAGGACGAACATTTATTCGATTTTATCGTGCGCACCGTGGAAAAGAACCCGGAGCGACCGAGTTTCAATCTTATCATGACCACAAGCTATCACCCGCCTTACAAGCTCGATGTGCGCGGCAAGGGGTTCCCCCTTACCCGGGTTCCGGATGATATTGCACCGCTCTTCGACAACAGCATCAGCCTGAACATGCTCGGTCATCTGTGGTATTCAGACCGGTGTATCGGCGATTTTGTGCGCAAAGCGGAACATACATTCCCGGACACGCTCTTTGCTTTTTCCGGAGACCACTACGGCCGCAAATTCATCAACCTGCATCCGGACTTTTTTGAATCGTCCGCGGTGCCGTTCATCCTCTATGGAAAGAACACGCTCCGCAACGTGAAGATGCCGGCCGAAGCCGCAGGCAGTCATATCGATATCGGCCCGACCCTGATCGAGCTTGCCGCTCCCAAGGGATTCCCGTATTATTCGATCGGACAAAACCTTCTGCAACGCCGCACCAGGCCGTGGGGCGCGGGCAGGGGCAAAGTTATCGGACCGGATTTTATCTATGATGTCTCCGCTGATGCCCTGTACCCGCTGCCGGGCAAGGAACTTCCCCGGCAGCCGCCGGATCGGGCAACGTTAAAAACATTTCATGATCGGCTGCACGGCCTTGCCTGGTGGAGAATCATGCGGGGGGCGATCTGGCAATAATTTGTCTGGCGCGGGAACCGTATATTTGCTATGATGTCGCACGTACCCGGAGAACGGGACCCGCACGCACATACCAAACCCGGAGCATGCCGTGGAAAAACAGCCTTCTCTGATAATTGTCGACGATGACATTTCCCTTCTCGATGTCCTGAAAAGGTCCCTCGATATGGCGGGACAGCAGTGCGAATCATTCTCCAGCGCCGAAGCCGCCCTTACCTATGCCCTCCGAAACCCCTGCGACGTCGTAGTCACCGATATCGTGATGCGCGGCATGGAGGGGCTTGAGCTCACCAAACAGATCAAACGGGTGAAACCTGATGTGAGCATTATCGTCATGACGGGATTCATTGATGATTTCTCCTTCGACCGGGCCATCGATGCGGGAGCATCGGACTTTATCAAAAAACCCTTTACCATGCATGAGCTGCTGCTCCGCATCAAGCATGTCATGATGCAGAAGAAACTGCACGACATGTCGATCACCGATGAACTGACCGGCCTGCCGAACCGGCGGGGGTTCTTCGCTGTCGCCCAGCAGCAGATGAAGCTGACGATCCGGACAAAGGGCAAGGTGGCGCTCCTCTTCGCGGACGTCGATGATTTCAAGGTGATCAACGATACCTGGGGACATCAGCAGGGCGATGCCGCGTTAATCGCCATCGCCGACATTTTCAGAAAAACCTTCCGTGACTCGGACATTGTCGCCCGCATGGGGGGAGATGAGTTCGCCATCCTCCTGATCGACACCCCGGAAACGAATTTCAGTTCAGTGTACCATCGGCTCCAGAGCAATCTCGATGAATTCAACGCGGCGGAAAACAACATCTGCAAGCTCTCAATCAGCGTCGGCCTTGCCGTCTACGATCACGAGCAGCCGTCCACTATTGATGAGCTGTTGAAGCAGGCCGATTTGCGCATGTACGAGCAGAAACAGCGGAGAAAAAATATCGGGTAGCGGCAGGGCGGCATCAGCGTTACCGTGAAAAATTCACCAAAAAACGCGAGGGGAAACATTCCCTCGCGTTCGATGTTTTTAGCCAGCCTGAATACTAGGCTACTTCTGCAGTCGTATTTCACCGATGGTCTGCCGGATCTGGGCCGCATCCTGGGCCGTCGGCATCAGCGTCAGGTATTTTTCGAATTCCTTGATCCCCTCATCTTTTTTGTTCATATCGAACGACAGCACGACGCCGAGGTTCCTGTGAGCATTCGGATGGTTGGGGTTGATCTGCAGCGCCTTGCGGTATTCCTGTTCGGCTTTGTCGGATTTTCCCGAGCCCCGCAAACAGGTGCCCATATCGACGCGCACATCAACATTCTTGGGCTCGATGACCAGCGCTTTCTGATAGGCATCAACAGCCTCGCTGAAACGGGACGTGTCCATGAGCGCATTCCCGAGGGTGATCCAGGCATTCGCATTGTTCGACGCGGTCTTTGCGATATCCTCCAGCTGCTTGATTTCCTGCGGCGTCTTCACGTTCGAAGGAGCATAGACAACGGACTGCTGCTTGGCTTCCTCCTTCTTGGAACAACCGGTTATCCCGACGAACAAGACAATGGACAGCAGCGCAAGTATGACCTTCTTCATGATTTCCTCCTCGATTACTGAACAGCCCGCTGCATGAAAATACATGCACCTGCCGTGATTACGGCTGGTTATAGCATTTTTGTTTTTATTTGTCAATCGCCGCGCCATAACGGTGCGCGGCCTCGTACTGCAACAAGGTAATTATGAAACATAACGAAATAGTGCGGACCGTTCAGGGAACGGTCCCTACGATATATTATTGATGTTGTAGGGCGTGTTTCCCAAACGCGCCGAACCTCTCATGTTTGTTTTTAATTTTGTTTTGGCACTAGGATCGAATGAACGAACAGCAGTAATCCGACAGCGTTTTGACCTTCATGGTAAATTTCGCGTTGGCAACGACCTCGAAAGACTCGCCGCCCTTGACCGGCTTCCACGCCTTCTCGCCCGGCAGAAGCACATCGAGTTCCCCGGCAAGGATCTCCATGATCTCCTTGTCACCGGTGCTGAACTCGTATTCGCCCGGCTGCATGATACCCAGCGTCTTCTTCGTCCCATCGGGGAACAGGACCGTTCTGCTCACAACCTTCCCGTCGAAATAGACATTCGCCTTCTTGACCACGGTCACATTTTTGAATTCCGACATCGTTCTCTCCTTTTTACACGAGCATCATCCGGGAAAACAGGACAATCCTGTGATGATTCCGCAATCCGCCATCCGAAATCCGAAATCATTTTTACCTCGTCAAATGCCGGTACTTGATCCGGTGCGGCTGGTCCGCAACAGCGCCCAGCCTGGCCTTACGGTCCGCTTCGTACTCGCTGTAGTTGCCGTCAAAAAAGACCACCTTGCTCTCGCCCTCAAAAGCAAGGATGTGCGTCGCGATCCTGTCGAGGAACCAGCGGTCGTGGCTGATCACCACGGCGCAGCCTGCGAAGTTCTCGAGACCTTCTTCCAGCGCCCGCATGGTATTCACATCGATGTCGTTCGTGGGCTCGTCCAAGAGCAGCACGTTCGCCTCTTCCTTCAGGATGCGCGCGAGGTGCACGCGGTTCCGTTCTCCGCCCGAAAGCACACCGACCTTCTTCTGCTGGTCCGTGCCGCCGAAATTAAAGCGCGACACGTAGGCGCGCGAGTTCATCAGGAGCTTGCCGAGCTGGACCTGCTCCTGTCCGCCGGTGATCACTTCCCAGATGGTCTTGTTCGGGTCGAGCACGTCGCGGCTCTGGTCCACGTAGCCGAGTTTCACGGTATCGCCGACCCTGATCGTGCCCTTGTCCGGCTTGTCCTGGCCCGTGATCATGCGGAAGAGCGTGGTTTTGCCCGCGCCGTTGGGGCCGATGACGCCCACGATGCCGCCCGGCGGCAGCATGAAGCTCATACCCTCGACGAGAATGTTGTCGCCGTAGGCCTTGGTCACGTTGTCTGCCTCGATCACCACCTTGCCGAGACGGGGTCCCGGCGGAATGTAGATCTCCAGTTCCTTGCCGCGCGCCTCGGTCTGCTGACGGAGCAGCTCTTCGTAGGAGCTGATGCGCGCCTTTGATTTCGCATGCCTGCCCTTGGGCGACATCCTGATCCACTCGAGCTCGCGGGCGAGTGTCTTCTGTCGTTCGCTCTCGGTCTTTTCCTCCACCTTCAGCCGCTCGCCCTTCTGTTCGAGCCAGGAAGAATAGTTCCCCTTCCATGGGATGCCGACGCCCCGGTCGAGTTCGAGGATCCAGCCGGCCACGTTGTCGAGGAAGTACCGGTCATGGGTCACGGCAATGACCGTGCCCGCGTATCTCTGGAGGTGGTGTTCGAGCCAGGCAACCGACTCGGCATCGAGATGGTTCGTGGGCTCATCGAGCAGCAGGATGTCGGGCTGCTGGAGCAACAGCCTGCAGAGCGCCACGCGCCGCTTCTCGCCGCCCGAAAGCGTATTTACCAGCGATTCTCCGGCCGGGCAGCGCAGGGCGTCCATGGCCATATCAAGCCTGCTGTCCAGTTCCCAGGCATTCTGATGGTCGAGCTTCTCCTGCACTTCACCCTGGCGCGCGATAAGCTTGCTCATCTCGTCGTCGGACATGGGATTGGCAAAGGATTCGTTGATCTTGTTGTACTCGGCGAGGAGGTCCACCGTGGCCTGCACGCCCTCCTCAACGACCTGGCGCACGGTCTTCGCGGGGTCGAGTTTCGGCTCCTGCTCGAGGATCCCGACCGTGTAGCCCGACGAGACCACGACTTCGCCCACGAACTCCTTGTCCATGCCGGCCATGATCCTGAGCAGCGAACTCTTGCCCGAACCGTTCAGGCCCAGAACGCCGATCTTTGCGCCGTAAAAGTACGAGAGATAGATGTCCTTCAGAACCGGTTTTTTGTCGTAAAACTTGCCCACCCCGACCATGGAGTAGATGATCTTGTTCACTTCAGCCATTATACAGGCACCGCCTTTTGGAAAAGAATGAGTTCCTTTGTACACATTTTCCGGGCTTTCGTCAAGAGGAGATTACTGCTTTTCTTCGGCAGATTTTTTAGGAACAGAGAGGGTTGAAAAGTTACAGGTGCTGCCGTGGACTGCGACCGGGGTCGGGGGGACGAGCAGTCATGTTTCTTCAGTTGCCGCTGGTCGTCCTGTTTGCGTCGGGTGATGTTTCCAGCACTCCCAGATAATCAATGAACGTTTTTATCAGGGTTCTGTTCTTAAGCGTCATATCGGTGAACTCAACGCCGATTTCATATGACTCGGCTTCAGCAGCATCCGACTTATGGCAGGAGGCGACCCTTCCAATAAAATCCACTGTTTTGTCGGCATCAAAGGACAATTCCATGGGGATCAAACTTTCAAGGTCCAGACACTGTGCGGTGTTGATAAGCATGCCGCCGAGACTGATCTTTTTTACCCTGAACTGGGCGGGATAGCTGAGGATCTTCTCCGGCGTCGTCGTGATATCGAACCTGACGTTGAGCCGCTGCTCAAGAGGCACCGGAGCCTCCTCTTTATTGCTCTGTTCGATCGACTGGAGGAACTCGGCGATCTTGTCCGTAGCACCTGCTTTATAGACTGCTCCTGCGGTGTATATGGAGACGCTGTCCCCGTTGCTCTTTTGTTCCATGCCGGACAATTCGCAGCGAACGATCATGACCCTCACGTCGAGCGTCTTTCCCCGTTCCTGCAACTTGACCGTGTATTCCTTGCCGATATCGAGCCTGCGGTCCGCCTTCAGGGCGATCCCTCCGCGACTGATGTCGAGGATCTCCACTTTATCGGTCAAGCTCATCTTGCCGTTCACTTCCACAAGATCCAACTTGAATCTCTTATGCCGCCGCTGGTTGTTCTTCTGCATTACCGTTTCTCCGATTTTGCTTTTTTATAAATAATGAAGCGGCCCTTCCCGTCTAAAAAACATCCTCAGTCATCACGGGAAGGTTTTGTATGAAGCTGCCGAAATTATAACTTATTTTATCAGATAGTAAAGATAAAAATGGTCGCGTCAAGGTTTCAACATTTCCCTGATCGTGACCAGCACCGAGTCGCTGAGCGCGGCCAGGTCATACCCGCCTTCAAGGGTGAAGATCGCCGGCACTGCGGGCATGGCATCAAGAATGCTCCGGACCATGGAGCGGACACCCTCATCGGAAACGCGGATGGTCGCGTGCGGATCGTTCACATGGATATCATATCCCGCGGACACAAGGATGAGGTCGGGAGTGAAGCGCTGGATGAGGCCGGGGAGAATATCCTGATACACCATAATATATTCTTTATTCCCCGAACCGGACAGGATCGGGACATTGTAGGTAAAGCCCAGGCCTTTCCCCTTCCCGCGCTCCATGTCCCTGCCCGTGTCGGGATAGTAGGGGTGCTGGTGCGTGCTGAAATAGAAGACCGTATCGTCCTCTTCGAAAATATGCTGCGTGCCGTTGCCATGGTGCGCGTCGAAATCGACGATGAACACTTTGCCGTAGCCGATCGACTGCGCATACCTGGCCCCTACGGCAACGTTGTTGAAAATGCAGAACCCCATGGCATGGTCAGCCTCGGCATGATGGCCCGGCGGCCTGATCGCGCAGAACGCGCGGGAGATCTCGCCCCGCTTGCATCGTTCCGTTGCTTCGATGATCGCGCCGGCTGCGTGGCAGGCAACTTCGAATGTTTCCGATGAAGAAAAAGTATCGGGATCGATCTCCGCCGTACCCAGGGTCCGCATCCGCTCGATGTGGTCATGCGAATGCACACGCGCCAGGTCGGCAGCAGATGCCCTGCGGGGTTTGATGTGCGTAAGCGCGGACCAGAGGCCGCTGTCCTTCAGCATTCTGATTATGCTGAGGAGCCGCTCCCCGGAATCCGGGTGCCACGGCGGCGGCTGGTGACGGAGAAAGATCTCGTCATAGATGAATCCTGTTTTTCTCATACCGAGCTGCGGCATTCCCTTCTCACGCGTACTGCCCTGCGGCAAACCCCGATGCCCAGGCCCAGTGCAGGTTGTATCCTCCAAGCTGTCCGGTCACATCCAGAACTTCACCGATAAAATAGAGCCCGGGAGCTTTCGTTGCCTCCATGGTCTTGGAAGAGAGTTCGCCGGTCGCCACTCCGCCTGCCGTGACCTCCGCATTTCCGTATCCTTCGGTGCTTTTGGGTGTGAGTTCCCATCGATGCAGACCATCAGCGATCGACTTCAGTTCCTTGTCTGAATACTGGTTCAACGTTTTCGACGCCTGCAGGAGGTCGCACCATTTCTGCGCAAAGCGCTTCGGGAACGCGCCCGAAAGAAAGTTGTGCATCTCCATCCTGCTCTGGCGATTTTCCATGAAGTGTGCAAGAAGGTCCTGTCCAGGCATCAGGTCGATCCGGATTGCTTCTCCTGGTTTCCAGTACAAAGACGCCTGGAGCACCGCAGGTCCGCTCAGACCGCGGTGGGTGAAGAGGATGTTCCCCACAAAAACCTTGCTGTTGCAGGTTATGGCGGCGTTCAGCGAGATGCCGGCCAGGCCTTGAAATGTTTTATGATCGCGCGTGGAAAAGACAAAGGGAACGAGCGCCGGCCTCAGCTCGGTAACGGAAAGACCGAACTGCCGCGCGATCGTATGACCGAATCCCGAGGCCCCGAGGTTCTCATACGATACCCCACCCGTGGCGATGACCAGGGACTTCGATTGAAACACTCCCTGGTCCGTGGCAACCGTATAGCAGCTTGACCTCTGCACATCGCTGATGCGGCTGCCCAGACGAAGCTCAACTCCCGACGCATCGCATTCCCGCTGGAGCAACGAGATGATATCGCCAGAACTGTGCGTACAAAAGAGCTGCCCCGCCTCTTTCTCGTACCAGGTGATCTTGTTTTTTTTGAGAAGTTCCAGAAAATCGTTAGGCGTGAAGCGGGCGAGCGCGGACTTGCAGAAATGAGGGTTAGCCGAGAAATAATTATCCGCCGTGACCTGCAGGTTGGTAAAATTGCACCTGCCGCCGCCGGAGATGCGGATTTTGGACCCGATCCTCGCGCCATGGTCCAGAACCAGCACGGAACGGCCGCGTTTTCCGCATTCCCGGGCGCAGAACAGTCCCGACGCGCCGGCGCCTATGACAATAACGTCTTTATTCATCGTAGAGACAAAAAAGCCCGGAGCGCCTGATAAGCTCCGGGCATACTGCGTTGGTGAGGAATGTGTATGTGTCTTATACCGCGACCGCCTGCTTCGTGATGGTCACGCGCGATGCCTGGGGTCCGTCGTTTCCGTTCTCTTCCCGGAAGGACACTTCGGCCCCGATCTTTAATTTGTCAAACTCGGAATTCTGTACGCTGTTGCGGTGAAAATAGATCTCGCGGCCGTCAGCGGTCCCAATGAACCCGTAGTTCTCCTCCGGGAAGATCCTGACAACGCTGCCAAAAGGCGATTCTTCATGCGACTTCACCTCGCCGCGCTGCTTTCGCGAATGTTCTTCGAGCCGCCTGACCGCGCTGTCGAATGCATCGCGGATGGCGATGTAGACATCCTCGTTCTCTTCACGGGTAACCGCGAGTTCCTTGCCCGGCACGGTAATGTCGAGCCGTACGGTAAAGAGCTTGCCCTGATGCTGACGCCGCTGCACGGCGTCGACAACGATCTTGCAGCTCATGATCCGGTCGTTGAAACGGTCAAGCTTCTCCGCCTTCTCACGGATATGTTTTTCTATGGCTTCGGATTGTGGGATGTTGCGTGTCGTGACCTGCAAAGGTAATCTCATAGCGATGCCTCCCTGTTCGTTCATTCTCCATCCCGTCTGTTGTGCATCCCGTCTACCTTGAAGCTAGCACAAAAAGTAACATCTGTCAAACAGGCCATCGGAACGGGAAAATAATGTGGGAATACACAAATGCGAACGAAATAATACATGTTTCATCCCTTGGAAGGATTCTATACTCTCTTTGCAGGGGAGCGAATTAGGGTGGGGCACCGTATGCGTCAAAATTAAATACATTCGTATTAATAGCTGAGCTGGCATTAAGATCGGCCAGACAGGTAACCAGAACTTCAAGTTTTACTTCTTTGCTCCGTCGGCACCCTGAACTCGATCAATATAACCTACGTATTGTAAATACAAGCGCGCCTCGGGACTCTTCGCATCAATCGCGCTCGCTGCCATAAACTGCTCATAGGCTCTTTCTTTATCACGAAATTGAAGCAAATAGATTTTTCCAATCGCGCAGTGGGCCAGGTAAGTATCCCGGGTTTTCATATTTAGTGCACCGGCATTGTAATACATCATCAATGCCTTGTTCCATTCGAGTGACCTTTCATAGGCTTTACCCAGTTCAAACCATGCCCGATCCTTTTGGGAAGATTTTACAATATTATCGCTCCGCAGACTTTGCTCGTCCAACCAAATTGCGTTGCGTTCGAACGTCAATACTGCCAACGCGAGTAAAAATCCAAATTTTGTAACCCAAGTCATAGATTGTTATACCATGGGCCTTTAGGTCTTATTAATAATCACGTCTTAACCGAAACGTACTATTGCACGCTATTCCCTATCTTCCTCTTCAATGCAGCAGCATACGGATCCTCAGAGACAAGGCGCTGATATTCATCCAGCCACCGGCTTGCCTCCGCTTTTTCTCCCAACCCTTCATAGGCCACAGCCAGCGAAAGCATCCAGTTCGGCATCGAGCGTGCGTGCCCCTCCTGTGCCGCCTGTCTGGCCAGCGAGAGGATCTGCTGGTAAGCCCGTTCTTTCGGCACCGCAGGTTGCCGCTGGACGGTCTTATACACGGAGAGATTTCGTTTGAAAAGGAGGACATTATCGTCAGCGTAAATCAACGTCCAGGCGGGGTCCGCGAGAAGCACGGGCGCAAGCTTTATTAACGTTCCGGATGTTTTATCGCAGCCGGGCAGCAAAACGTAATTAATATAGTATTGGGACAAGGCCAGCTCATAAAAGGGGGCATGCATTCCTTCGGGAATCGTCTCGGGGTAGTCAATTGCGGTGCGGTAAACTTCAAATGCCGAGTGGTTAAGCACCCGGCCGTCGATGAAGACTTTTATGTCGGGAGTGAGCCGCCAAATGAGATAGCCGCCTGCGGTAAAGTCGTTGAACACATTGCCTTGCAGACGATTCTCACGCATGAACGTTACCGCACCTTCGTAGGTGTGGGAATAGGGGTCATTGTTAACAAGACCGGTGGTGGCTATGCCTGCGGTAACATGATTTACTGAAATTGCGAGTACGAGGATGATCGTCGCCGCACCATGAATTTTTTTTGACGCTACCAGCCGCGGAAGAGAGGCATTCTCAAAAAATAGTTTCAAATTAGCGACCGTGAGAAACGAAGCCACGGTCACAAAAAAAACAATAAATCTGATGGACCGCAATCCCATGACGAGTACGACGACATACAGTATCAGATGCTCTATCTTGATCTTTTTACGGTTTTTGATATTTGCCAGAAATGACGCCAGTGATACCACGACCAGGCCGATAAAGAACGGCACAGACTGTATAATGCCGGAGAGTTTCGCGTGCTTGAACAGAGACTGCATTTCGGTTATAGAATCCAGGAGGGGCTCAATATGCTGCTGACTGGCAACCTGCAATGACTCCAGGAGCGGCCCGGCAAAGGGAAGACTGACGAGCAGCGCATTATAGCCGTTCGGATTTAGTCCGCTCAGCAATAGCGCAGCAGTCGTGACCACGAGGACGGTTTTGTTTGCTGTGCGCGCAAGGAGGCTTCCCGCCAGATAGACAATGATAATGATGTCGCCAAAAATGTAGCCGCCGTGCATGTTCGACCACACTATCATAAGCAGCGGAATTGCAAAGAATGTCCATTTCCTGCGCTCATTGAGCATCTCCAGAAAATAGATGATGAGCACCGTGAACAGACTGGACCACATCTGCGGTCGTGCGCCGATGTACCTGAACTCGTATATGATAATCACCGTGGCGATGTAGACAAAAACCACGGCTAACAACCGATTTGCTCCGGAGAGCCTCATCAACCGGTACATGACAAAGAACATCAGAGTATACACCGAAGCGCAGAACAGTATAATGCCCGTAAATCCGGACAGGGAATACAGTGCATAAAATATCAGCTGGGAAAGCCAATACTGTCTCAGAATGAAGTCTTTAAAAAAGGAGGGTTCTTGAAATTGAAACGATACGTTAAAGTGGTCCTGGTCCATGAGGGCGCCGTTTTCCGACATCCATCGTCCAGACGCCAGGTGCCACCAGAAGTCCGGATCGGAAATCGGCACGGTGAGATAAAAGAAAATGCCGGCAAAAAGGAGAAGAATCGCGAGCCGCGAAATGATTTCAGAACTGTCCGCTTTGAAAAATCGATTTACCATAACTATTGTCTGTCACGTCTACTCCGAGGTATATCCGTTAGGACCGCTGCTGCTGCAATATCCTACGTATGAAACGGAACGAAATAGTGCGGACCGTTCAGGGAACGGTCCCTGCGGAAATCACACCTGTCACCGCGGCTTCTGAGCGTTCTGCGCCTTAATATAATCGGCAATGGCTGCGGCGTTGCTTTGGAACAGCTTGTTTTCATCAAATACCGGCATGCCGGCCGGAGGGTTTCGCACAATCTCCAGAACATCTGATCCGTGAGAAAACTTTATAGTGCTGGGATGACACCCTATGCAATGTTTTTTGTAGAGCACCTCACCTTTCGTTTCTTCCGCTGATGCATAAGATACGAAAATGGCAGCGATCAGGGGGCCTGCGAAAAGCGCTTTCTGCACGAAACTCCTCATGGATACCTCCATCTCCACCATTACGGCACATCAAACCATGACGCTGCGTTTCTTTATCGTGGTCCGCCGGCAGTCATTTCTCCAGCACCGTCCGGATCATAATGAGCATCTCCGCCGGAGCCACGGGTTTTGATAAAAAGTTGATCCCTTCCTCCAGCAGTCCCTTTTGCGCAATAATGTCCGCGGTGTAGCCGCTCGAAAAGATCGCCTTCAGATCGGGCCGGATCTTTCGCATTTCTTCGTAGGCGTCCTTGCCATTCATCCTCGGCATGATGAGATCGCTCACCACGAGCTGCACCCGGTCGCGGTTGTTCTGAAAAAGCTCGATCGCCTGGAGGCCGTCCGAGGCCCCGATAACCGTATAGCCGAACTCCTCAAGCACGATCGTCATCATCTGCCGAACCGAGTCATTATCCTCGACCAGCAGGATCGTCTCCGTCCCCCGCGGAGGAGACACAAGGCGGTCTTCCTGAACGCTTTGCGCCGAGATCGCGTGCAGGGGAAGGTAAATTTTAAACGCCGTGCCCTTCCCCGGTTCGCTGTAGACGTTGATGAAGCCGTTGTGCTTCTTGATGATGCCATAGACGATCGACAGCCCCAGCCCCGTTCCCTTGCCGACCTCCTTGGTCGTGAAAAACGGTTCGAAGATATGCTCCTGGGTCTCTTTGTCAAACCCCATGCCGGTATCGGAGATGGTGACGTACGCGTAGCGCCCCGGGGTTGAAATGTTGTGCGTGATCAGGTCCTGCTTGCCCACATCAAGAGCGCTTGTTTCTATCACGATCGCCCCGCCCTTCGGCATGGCATCCCGGGCATTGGTCACCAGGTTCATCAGCACTTGTTCGAGCTGCCCCTTGTCGGCCTCGACGATCAATCTGCCGGGGTGACCGTGAACCGTGAATTCGATATCCTCGCCGATGAGCCGGGCCAGGATCTTCTGAAACCCGGAGACCATCTCGTTCACATCAACCGGCTTCAGCTCGATCACCTGCTTACGGCTGAATGCGAGCAGGCTCTTGGTCAGCCCCGTTGCGCGCTCCGCAGCGGCAAGGATCTGTTCAAGGTTATGCTGCTGTGGATCTCCCTGCGGCATCCTGCGCTTCATGATCGCGCCGTACCCGATGATGGCGGACAAAATGTTGTTGAAGTCATGCGCCACGCCGCCGGCAAGCGCCCCGATCGCCTCCATCTTCTGCGCCTGCTGCAGCTGTTGTTCAAGCTTATTTCGCTCCGTCTCGGCCTCGATCCTCTCGGATTTTCCGGCCTCGATGCGGCTGATCATGGCATTGAAGGAATCGACCAGCTTGCCGACTTCATCATTGCCTTTTTTCTCCGCTCGCAGAGAGAAGTTTTGCTTCTGCGTGATCGACTCCGAAGTCGCCGCAAGCGCCATGATCGGCTCCGAGATCAGCCGTTGCAGCGGAGCGACCAGCACACCCGCCGCCAGAAGGGAGGCGATCAGCGCGAAGATCAGCATGGAGACCGCAACCGTTCTCGCATGCACGATCCCTCGCTGATTATCATACAGGGTGAGCGTTCCCATGACCCGGTTGCCCATCATGATGTTCTGCTGCACGGTCAGGTACCCGGGGAACTGATCATCGGACCCGGGCGTTCCCAGCGGCTTCTTTCCGTATTCAGCGAAGATTCTGCCCTCCGCATCACGAATGAGCGCATAGACGACGGACGGCCGCTCCTCAAGCGAAGCGATCACGCGTATCGCGTCCTCCGGCAGTTGAAACGCCACCGGGGCCTCGCAATTTCGTCCAAGCACCTGGGCGATGCTGACCAGACCCGCCTGGTACGTCTTTTTCATGTTGCTGGTTGTCATGACGTAAAAGATAAAGCAGGTGAGCAGCACCACCGTGGCGCTCACTCCCATCATCAAAACGGTCAGTTTGTTCCTGATCGTCATGTCACGAAACGTTCTCTTCATATCAAACCTGTTTGCCGTTCCAAAATGCGCGCTCTCATTTTCCACCCACGACCTTCACCGCCATGCTCAGCAGCTGGGCGCTGACGCGCAAACCGGCCTTCTCCATCGCTGTTCGGTTGACCACCCAGCGTATCTTCCCCCGGTTCTGCACCAGCGAAATCATTCCGCCGGATGACGTGAAGTTTTCAGTATCCGCCACCGTGAGCACCGGCGCATCGTTCAGATCGGCGATGATCCTGGCAAACTTGCTCTGTTCAGACGGACAGAGGAAAAGAAGATGGCAGCCGCTGATGTCGCGGCTTTCCCGCATAACATCCTCGTAGGTCCCAAAATACACAAATTTGACCGGGGCCATGTTGCGCTCGCGGATCTCCTTCCGGAGGTCATCCAGAGATTCTCCGAACGGGGAATCCCCGAGGATCCCGATGATCATGGTCCCGTCTTTTGAACGGGACTGTGTTCCCTCCGGCCACTGAACGAACTGGAGAAAGTTGTAGAGATAGACTGCCTTGAGTTCGTACTCCTTGACTGCCGGCTGTTCGGCATAACTGATCTGCGTGGGCTGCACAGCCCAGACAAAAGAGAGTCCAACCGCGAACGTTCCAAGAAGCGCGAGGAGTGCAAAACGAGCGATCGTGCGACGGCCCGGCGACCGGACCGGACGTTTGCATGCGGGAGAATATGAGGAGCTGGTCTTGTTGAGGTATCGTATCAACTTATTTATCGCTTTTCATAATGAGAGTATCGCATAACAGCATGTTAGAAATCATATCTCAGCTCCGCCCAATAGTTGCGGCCTTCCATCGGGTAATCGTTCGGAATTGTCGCGGGGCCTGGTTCGCGCGCGTCCCGGTCAAATGCATTGTGCACAGCAAGGGCGAGATCAAGATGCTTCATGATATGCCTGCGCCGCAGCGTAAGGTTCACGAGACCATAATCGGCGATCTGCGGCCTGAGGTCGCCCGCGGCCCGACGCCGGTCGCCGACCCAGACATACTGCGCATTCGCCGACCACTGCGGCATGAAGATACAATGGACATCGGCATAGCCCGTTATTCCCGGGGTGTCCGGCACATCAGCTCCGGTGGTTTTGTCCTCAGAGTGTTGCCATGCAATATTCCCGTGCAGCTGCAGGGTATCGGAAACATTCCAGGCCTGTTCCAGCTCGAAGCCATGGCCTTTCCGGTCCTGGCTGTTCCGCGCGGTAGAGGAAGACTGGCCGGCATCCGGAACAAATTCTATCAGACCTTCAATAGCGTACGCAAAAACATTGAGCCCGGTCCGCAGCGCAGGCCGGGGCTGATACGTAAACGCTACTTCGTAGGTATCAATGGTCTCCGGCTTGACATTCGGGTTGCCAAGAGACGACGGGTTGTTAATGTAGTAAAGTTCAATGGGAGCCGGCGGACGGAAAGCCCTGCCGTAAAGCAGCTTTGTAGTCAGATCCGAGGTCGTTTCCCATACCAGCGCAACCCGCGGGTTGATGGTGCCGCCGACATCCGTGAAATGATCATACCGAATACCGGCGGTCAACGCCCAGGCTTTTGCGAGGGACCATTCATCCTGCAGCAACCCATACCATTTTTCGATTCGGAGATCCCTGACATAGATATTCGGGGTGTCGGTTACATCGGTAAGCGTGCCGTTCTGGACCGGCTGTGTGCCGTTCAGCACACCGGGACCGAAATTCTTCTCTTCTGACGGGTCAAGCGTCGTCCGGGAAAATCCGACGCCGAAACGCAAAACCTGCTGAGACCAGCCGCTAAAGACCAGAGCATGGTCCAGACCGATTGTTTTTTCCCTGATCGCGGGTGCGCCGATGACGCCATCAGGGAATGCGGTCACACCTGCGGGATTCGTAAAATTGATGTTCCCGTCCGGCCCGATCGGCAGAACTGCGCCTTTCGGAAATATGATTAAGGTGGTGTCTGCCTTATGATCGGTATAGCTCAGGCGAACAGTAGCATCCACATCCGATGCAACGTGTTTATTATGGTAGGTCAGGTCGGTTATCAGAAGATTGCCATTTTGCGCACCAACCGGATCCAGGGCCTGCGCAATGCCGGCGCCCAATCCCGCATCTGTTTGGTTCCAATTCCAGATCCGGAAACTCCAATCGTTCTTCTCAAGTTTCACCTGAGTGTCCAGAATATTGTACCGGGTCTGCAAGGGGCCTGGGGCCAGTGATGCATGCGTGTTCATGGCGGCATCCAGCACAGACTGAAGATCTGAAGTGATGATCCGGTTCTTGTCCCCATCGCTTTTCAGATAATCAAGATTCACCGCCACATCCCAACCGCCGTAGGATTCACCGTGCTGCAGTACGGCTTCCTGGGTATTAAACGAGCCATACCGCACACGTGTCTTCGTTCCGTCCACGTCCGCTGAATTCCTGGTGATCACATTGATCGTGCCGGAAAATGCATCCGCGCCATACAATGCGGAACCAGGCCCGCGCACTACTTCAATGCGCGCGATGTTGGCTGTTGATAATTTGAAGGTATCCGGCCTGCTTCCCTGCGCGATATATCTGATGGGTTGCCCATCTATCAAGAGAAGGACCTGCTCGTTCAGTTTTGTCAGTATCCCGCGGATCGAGTACGAAGAATTCAGCCGGTCGAAATTGGAAGGCGTTACATGCAAACCGGGCACGCTTGCGAGCGCCTCATCCAGCGTGGTCGCGCCCATTGCCTCAATGTCTGCAGCAGTGATCACCGTAGCAACGGCGGGCGCAAGTTTCAAGGATTTTGGCGAGCCGGTGGCGAGCGACACGTCGAGCTCGACCAACTCCGCCAGTCCTTTTCCGAGCAGCGAAGAAACATTCATCGGCTCGTCCGTCGTGTCCGCCCAAAGGGCCGCAGGGAAAACAACCAGCAGTGCGGCCAGCAGGACAAGGTGGCGAGACCGGAGAGCGCATGATCGAGCATGACGTTGTTTCATAATTCGTCCCTGACCGACTAAGGATAGAGGGGGCACTGATTAAGAATGACGCTGAGTATACCAGAGTCATGATGAAGAGGCAAAACATTACTGCGCTCTGATCGCGGACGGAGCATTAGAACGTATATCTCAGCTCCGCCCAATAATTGCGGCCTTCCATCGGGTAATCGTTCGGAATTGTTGCGGGGCCTGGTTCGCGCGCGTCCCGGTCAAATGCATTGCGCACGGCAAGGGCGAGATCAAGATGCTTCATGATATGCCTGCGACGCAAGGTGAGATTTACAAGGCCATAGTCTGCGATCTGCGGTCTGAGGTCGCCCGCGGCCCGACGCCGGTCACCGACCCAGACATACTGCGTATTCGCCGACCACTGCGGCAGAAACCCCCAATCCGCATCAAACCAAAGTTTATTTCCCGGGACATCGGGGATGACATGGTCAGTGGTACTGTCCCATGCGTGCTGATATGAATAATTCCCGCGAATGCGCACCGTGTCCGCCGCCAGCCAATCCGCCTCGAATTCAAACCCTCTGCCATCCTGGTCGTTTATGTTTTGCGCCGTTTTAAGCGTGGTCGTTCCCGGGGCCGGAACGTAGTCAATCAGGTCATTGGTCTTGAATTCAAACACATTAAAGCCGAACCGAAGGGACGGTATCGGCTTGAAATCGAGCGCCAGCTCCAGGGTCTCTATTTCTTCCGGTTTCAAGCCGGGATTGCCCAGGGTTGCCGGATTGTTTTGAAAATGCATTTCACCGAATGTCGGCGCGCGAAATGCCTTGCCATATAATAGTTTTGAGGTCAACTCCGGTGTCGCACTCCAGACAAGCGCTAACCGGGGATTGACGGAGGAACCGAAATCCGAATACTTGTCATACCGCGCGCCGGCCGTCAGTTCCCATGCCTTAGCAAGTGACCATTCATCCTGAATCGCAGCATACATCAGTCGCCTGCCCTGGTCTGCCAAATACACATAGGGCGTGTCAGAGATGTCCACCGGTTGTCCATACTGATTCGTGACCCCCAACCCATAGTTTTTCTTCTGGAACGTATCGGTCGAATAATTCGACCTTCCCACGACCACGCGCAGACGATTGCCGGTCCAGCCATGGTACAATCCGGTCAGTTCCACGTTGCCGTTCTTTTGCACAACCCCTGGATTGCCGATCATATTAAGGACAGCGCTCGGATAGAACTGATAATAGTTCTCCCCTCTGAGGTAGGAGGCATTCAGCATCGCCGTGGCGTCGAAGTTTGGCAATACATCCTTGTTCTGCCACTCAAGGGAGCCGCTCAACCAGCGATTTTTCACATAACTCTCCGGAGTATGGGTCTGAATGACTCCCGGTCCCTGTCCATTGTCGAAAGCTTCATTGTAGAACACCCGGGACGACCAGTTGCCCTTCCGGACCAGCACATTGGCCTGAGCAATATCATAACGGGTTTGCAGCGGCCCCGGTGCAAGGGGGGTTGTCGCGCCGGGAGCCTTGATCAATGATGTTATTGTCCGGTCTTTGTCTCCATCACCCTTTTGATAATCCGCGCCAAGCGCCACTTCCCATCCCTCATATACGCCGCCGTGCTGCGCCCAATAATGCCGCTCATTAAAAGAACCGGTTCGCACACCCGCTTTCGTGCCGTCGATCTCTTCAGCTTCTTTGGTTATTACATTAATCGCGCCCGCAAAAGCGTCGGCGCCGAGCACGGCAGACCCGGGCCCCCGGATAATCTCGATGCGCGATATCATCGAAACCGGCATCCTGAAGGTCTGCGGTATGGTGCCTTGATGATTTAGGCGTATCGGCTGGCCGTTGACGAGAAAGAGCACCTGCGGGTCCAACTGGGAATAAATGCCCCGGATAGCCCATATGGACGAAAAAAGATTCGTGGGCGACGGCATGACATGGACCCCCGGCACGGACTCAAGCACGTCATCCAGCGTAATAGCGCCCATGGCCTCGATCTCCGCCGCAGTGATCACCGTGGCAACCGACGGCGCGCGATTCAGCGGCGTCGGCGTGCCGGTGGCGAGCGATACGTCAAGCTCGACCAGCTCCGCCAGTCCTTTTCCGAGCAGCGAGGACACATGCATCGGCTCATCCGTCGTGTCCGCCCAAAGGGACGCCGGAAACAGGAGCGCCAGTGCGAGGAGCGGGACGCCGAGTTGGGACATCGGACCGTGCCATCGAGCATAAAATTGATTCATGGTTTGCCCCCGGTGCCGCGAGGATAATGGAGCGATGACTGACGTGAATTATAGCAGAAATGCGACGAAAAAATGCCCTGCGGAAAGGTCGACTGCCACCATCCATCATGCGGCTACCAGGAATCCAGCTCCTGCAGCGCCATCTGAAGATTTTCCCGCGACTTCGCGTCATCCGGCGCGATCCGGAGCGCGGTCCGAAACTCCTGGATCGCCTCCTGACGCCGCTTCTGCTTCCAATAAACTGCGCCGAGATAATTACGGGCATAGAGAGAATTGGGGTTCAGCCGCAGAACGGTCCGAAATTCCCTGGCCGCATCGTCAAGGCGTCCCTGCGAATAGTACACATCTCCGAGATTATAGTGCGCATACGGATAATCGGGATTCAGGCGTATGGCCTGTTCAAATTCCTGGACCGCTTCCTCGATGCGGTTCTGGTGCAAATACAGGTTCGCAAGGTTCGCATGAGCATCAGAATAATTCGGGTTGAGCAGCAGGACCGTCTGATATTCTTTGAGCGCCTCAATGATGCGCTCTTTCCCGGTATACGCCTGTCCGAGATTATTGTGAGCGCGCGCACGGTTCGGACTTTTCCGTGTTGCATCTTCCCACAAGGTAACGCTCTCTTGCCACGTACTGTTTCTGATGCCCGTTGTTACGGAGAGTATCAGAACCAGCATCGATAGTGTTATTACGTTCAGCATCTCGCTCACGATGATTTTTGACTCACGCATGCTCGTCATCGAGCACTCCGCCTTGTCCATTACTTTACCGGTCCGGGGCCGAGCGCATCACGCCGTATACGCGCCTGGGAGAAGTCCGGGCGAATTTTTAGCGCGGCCTCATACTCCTCCCGCGCCTTGTCCGGGGAGCCGATCCGCTCGTACACCATGCCGAGGTTGTAATACGCTTCGGCATAATCCGGCCGGATCCGGATCGATGCCTGGTACTGCTCAATGGCCTTGCCTGTCATGCCCCTGGCATCATAGGCATTGCCGAGATTGTTCCTCGCCTCGACAAAACCCGGCCGGATGCGCACGAGAACCTCGTACTGCTCGATGGCCGCGTCCAGGAGCCCCCGTGACTTGTAGATGGCGGCGAGATGATAGCGGGCTTCTGCATGGTCCGGCTGGAGCAGCAGAACGACTTCGTAATGGACGATGGCGCGGTCGATCAACCCCTGGGCTGCAAGGGCAACCGCCTGATCATAATGCTGTTTCACGTACAGTCCCGGCTTCAGACGGGCCGCTGCCCGGTAATGCTCCCGTGATTGTTCCTGGAGTCCCTTGAACCCGTAGGCGTTCCCGAGATTATTGTGGGCATCGGCAAAATTCGGATTGACCTTCACCGCGGCAAGATAATATTCAAGGGCCTTGTCTGTCTGGCCCTTTAATTCGTAATTGACCCCCAGGTTGTTGTAGGCCTTGGCCAGACCGGCGTTCTGCTTTAATGCGATCTGATACTGTTCGATCGCATCATCCGTCCGGCCGAGCGTATCAAAGGCAATACCCAGGTTGTTGTACGCTTCCGCATACACCGGCTGAAGCGTTACCGCGATCTTGAATTCTGCGATGGCTTTCCCGGTCTGGCCTACGGCACCAAGCGCGATCCCCAGGTGATTGTGCGCACGGGCTTTATTCGGCGCCCGCTCCGCCACATTTTCCCATAGCGCAAGCTCGTCTTTCCATGCGAGGTTCCGCACCAGAGAAGCGCTGGTCAAAACAACAACAGCGAGTATGAAGATGAGAGGGACGGTAATGGATGGATTGTTTTCTTCCGTCATGGTCCTTCCGGGGAGTGTTCGGTTTTTTCTTTATTTTGACGTCCGGTACCTAAGCGCATCGAGCCGGGCGCGGGCCTCGGCAAAGTCGTGCTTGACCTTCAGCGCCTCCTGATACTCTTTCCGCGCCTCGTTCACCAATCCCCGGGCCTCGTACACCATGCCGAGATTATAGTGTGCCTCGGCATAGTCAGGACGTAGTCGCAACGCTGTTTGATACTGCTCGACTGCTTTTCCGGTCATGCCTTTTGCGTCATACGCATTGCCGAGATTATTGTAGATCTCCGCCATATCGGGCCGCAACGTCAGCGCCGCCTCATAGTGATCGATCGCCTCATCGGGAAGTCCTTTTGCCGCGCTGGCAACGCCGAGTCGATACTCCTCTTCCGCGGTGCGAACGGTCTTGTGTCCATTGTCTTTCTTTAAAAATGCGCCAACGCCCTGAAAAAAGCCGGGGCTATATCTCCAGGCGAGCTGAAATTCTTCTTTCGCCCGTGCGGCAAGCCCGAGGGACTCAAGGAACAAACCGAAATTCATATGCGCACGCGCCTTCCTGGGCGACTGACTCAGGGTGTTCTCCCACAGGGCGATGCCGTCCTGCCAGAGACTGTTTCGCGCAAAGGTTGATGCGCCGAGAACCAGGATGAGCGCGATCGTACCCGCCGCATACCAGAAACTGTTTTTATGGAACGTACTGTCTGTCATGGTTATTCACGTCGTGTGCCGTACTACGGTGAACTCCGGAATGCAAGCGCCTCCAGCCTTGTTCTGGCGGCGATAAAATCCGGCCGTGCCTGGAGAGCATATCGATACTGCTCCGCAGCTTCGATGATCGATCGCTTCGACTCATATACCAAGCCGAGATTGTAACGGGCCTCGGCGTAGTCGGGCTTCAACCGCAGGGCATGCTGATACTGCTCGATCGCCTGATCGACCATGCCTTTGTCATCCAGGGCATTGCCGAGATTGTTGTACATCTCGGCTCGATCGGGCATAAGCCGTATCGCAGTCTGGTACTCACTGATCGCAGCGTCAAGACGGCCCCCGGCCTTGTTGATCAAACCAAGATGCATATGGGCTTCGGCATAATCCGGTTTCAGCATAAGGGCTACCTGATAATGCTTTACGGCCTTGTCCGTCATTTTTTTCGTCTCATACGCCAGGCCCAGGTAGTAGTACGCTGCAGCGAACTCGGGGTTAAGCCGGATGGCGGCCCGGTAGTGCTCGATGGCCTCATCTGTCATGCCCTTGATATCATACGCCACTCCCAGATTATGCTCTGCTTCGACATAGTCCGGTTTGAGCCGCAGCGCCTCCCGATATTCCTCCATGGCCTTGTCCGTTTCCTTCAGGACATACAGGGCCGAGCCCAGACTGACATGCGTCCGCGCCTTTCGGGGGGACTTCGCCGCCGTGTCCTTCCAGAGATGGAGATCATCGCTCCAAACAGTGTTCCGCGCCACGGCTGATGACGTGAGGATGAGCAGAACAACGGCAAACAGGGCGGAGTTCATAGGCTGGTTGTTTTCTCCGCAATCCATCAGCGCTTCAGGCTTACCCGCGCCTTATTGAGCATGGCGTCAGGCACGTAGGAGGATTTGAATACCCGCAGATTTTCCCGGTCCAGGTCCTGCTCAAGATTAAGGTACTTATATTTGGGCGGAAGGATCGTCGCGAAGTTGTTGAACACGTACTGGTAGATCCCCTTGAATTTCGTCCGCGCCTTGGCGAAATGAAGCACATACGTTTCCTCGTTCACCTCTTCACCAAGCACAAATCCCGCAGGCTCTCCCTCCGCGTAATAGATCCCCCCGCAGAGGACAAGCTTTTCATAGCAATCGAGGGCCTCGCGACAGGCGGCATAGTCCGTGTCTTCGGGCTTCATCTCGGTTGTCGCCAGCCAATCATCCAGAATGAATCTCGCATCATCAATCCGGTCGTTCGTCAGCGGCAGCGCATCATGTGCATACAATTCCAGGAACTGCTTCAGCAGGTTCCGTTTTTTATGCAGATTTCTCCCCTTGAGGAGGCTCATTTTCTCGACCGTATAAACGTAGTCCCGGTCTCCCTCCTGATACTCGACCTTGAACTCATCCGCCGGAAGCGCGGAGAGCCAGAGTTCAGGAATGGGAAACAGGAAGTCGACGTCCAAGAGCAGTGTTTTCAAACGGGGGATATCCATGGAGCGAAGGTCCGCTGTCGGCATGAGGTAGGTGTGCCCGTCATACGTGCGTCCTTTGATGAAAATCTCCTGATCAATGACGACTTCGTAGTCATGGCTCGCGCGGAACAGGTAGAGGTTGGCGAACGTATACTCGGAAAGGCCCGCTTTTGCGAGCTTCAGCCGCTGGGTAAGCAGGTCCTGGTGCCGCAGTTCCAATTTCTCGATCAACATGCGTTCAATAATAAAGGATAAAAGGATTTTGTCAAGCCTTTGCCCGGGCCCGGATGTCCGCGGGCGGTGATAGTATTTTATGGTATACTAAAATTTAACAGGGCAAAGCGCCCTGCACACCCGGTTATCATTTTATTATAGGAGGATAGCATGCTGGTCATTGCAGATAATCTCAGTGTTCGGAATAAGGCATACATGGAAGCGGTAAAGAAGAAAAACAAGAAAGCTATCGAGACCATGGCCAGGGAACTGGCTGAAAAAGGCGCGGACCTTATTAACGTGCAGGTCTCGCTTGACGGCAGCGGCGATGAGGAGGCGCTGGCGTTCGCAGCCGCGGCTGTGCAGCAGGGCGGTGGATTGCCGCTCTGTCTCGACTCGCGGAATGTGAAGGCGCTGAAGAAAGCGCTGCCCCTCTGCTCCGAACCGCCGATCATCAACTACCTCTCGGCTGATGAGAAGACCCCGGACGCCCTTCTCACGCTCGTCCGGGACAGTAAGGCGAACCTCGTTATCCGGGCGCTCAAAGGCACCGTGCCCGCCACCCTTGAAGCCAAGCTCATGATCCTCGAGGACCTGATCGAAAAAGCGAATGCCGCCGATATCCCGAACGAACGGCTCTTCGCCGACCCTTCGGTGGTGCACATCAGCAAAGGCATGGGGCAGGAGCATCTTCTGAACGCGCATGAAAGCATTGTCGTGTTGAATGACATGGTCGATCCGCCGATCAATACCGCGGTCTGGATCTCGAACGTGACCACCGGTCTTCCGAAACGATTGCATTCGATCGTCGCCTCGGCATACCTTTCCTACCTTGCGGGGGCCGGGCTCAGCGCGGCGATGATCAACGTGAAAGATGCGGAGCTCATGAAGGTGGTGTATCTGATCAAGACGTTCCGGGACGAGATTACGTTTGCAGCAGGGGATTTGGGGTAGCGGTCGGAGTGCTATCTGTACGTAGTGTGACAACGGCGGGAAGATAATATCTTTCCGCCGTTTTTATGGTCTCATGCTTTGCGGACTGCGTTCGAACCGACTCATCGGTTTTTTTTAACTTCTTCTATTATTTCCTGCAATAGTTTTTTCCGGATGAAGAGCGTCGTCCGCAAGGGGATTTGCTCAAGAAGGCTGACCACTTCTGCGGGAGTGAACTGTCTTCTCCGGATGGCCCTGATCAAAATACCCAGCGTGCCGTAAGCCCGAATCCCCGCGGTCTTAGCCGCGAGCCTTACCGCTGCGTCATCAGTAAAAAGAATTGCGCCCGGACGAAGAGGGCAAACAGCAAGGGCTTCCTGTTCTCCGCGATCAAGATTAAACGCCTCGCATAAGGAGTAAAGCGCATTGGATGGTGCGGGGGCTTGCAGCTTTACGAAGGTGATTTGATCGGAACTCAATGCGGATGATCGATGACGCTCTACTTCTTTCCAGACGGCAATAGGGACAAGGATTTCTTGAAAATCGGACAGGAGGGACAAACAACCAAGCTCGTCGAGATGGATAATCGGGCCCGCGTCGAGAATGGCTGTTCGAACGGGAGCGGCATCAGTCTTTTCCATACAAGCCCCACTCGACATCTTCCCGAACGAACTTTGCCATCAGCTCGGGTTTGTGGGTTTCGAGGAATCGACGCAGTGCTTCGGTGATCACATCCTTCTCGTTGGTGAACCAGCCTTCGTCGATAAGGACTTTAATTTGATCATAAAGTTTTTCCGGAAGTTCCGTTTGAACGGTTTTCACAGCCATCTCACGCTCCCTTCTTTAAAGTATCATATTACAGTTTCATTATATCATTTTGAGGTAGACTCAACAATCCCAATCTCCTCCTCTGTCAAACCATACAACTCATACACCAACTGATCAATCTACTGATCAGTCGCATCGATCTGGCGCTGGAGGGCGGTCTTTTCGTGGTCGGTCTCTTAGATAGAAAAAGCCCCGCTTGATGATCCAAACGGGGCCTGTCTGCCGATGTCATCACTTATGCCGGAATAAGATCGGCGATAAGCGGTTTTTCCTTCGTCAAACGACTTATGCCCATGACAGTGAAGCCAAGCACATTGCCTTGCTCGTCCACCCGCTCCATGACTGCATTGTTATTCGTCTCTTTCATAAACCCGGGCTTATCGGAGAAAAGCACTTCCAGAAAATCTCCCTCCGGATCAAACCAAACCTTTATCTGCTGGGCCATAACTGTTCTCCCTTCCTGGGCTTATCCGTAAGATATGCAGTAAGCACAAACGCATCATCTATAGCATACTTTACCACAACACAGAGCCATTTGTCACCCACTTCTGTTCCGTAATAATAGCGGTAGTTGAGACTTGCCGTTTCATCAGATGTAGATCGAACCACCAACTGCGGTTTGCGAAGAGTATCTTCAACCGCGGATTCCATATTGACCATTTCCGGGTGTTCTAAAATATGCTGCAGTCGCTCGTCGGTCAATCTCACGTTCTTTCCCTGATAATCGGAGAGAATTCTCATTTAGAGGGTCCTTCCACGATTTTGATCTCTTCCTCCGTCAACCCATACAACTCATACACCAACTGATCGATCTGCTGATCTGTCGCATCGATCTGGCGCTGGAGAGCGGTCTTTTCGTGGTCGGTTTTGGCTTCGGGGAGTTGCTTGTTGAGTGAAAGCATTTGATCGACGAGGGAAACCATTTTGTCGTGACGGGCATTATCCAGAGTAGGAAACGGAAATAGTAAAATGTCACGAATCATTATTTGAGGGAAAGTATCCTCTGCCGAAATCTGGAATTTCTTTCTAAAATACCACCCAATTAAATGCGAATTCAGAATGCCCAGCAAGCATTGATATCGAACATCAACTCCGGACTTTATTTTAAGAATATGAAGTAGCGTATTGCAATATGAAGTAGTGGGGATATATGTAGCAAGTAATGTATCACCAACAATTTTTCGAATCAATATTTTTTCTCCGATAAAATTGTCTGGGTTTCGAGGTGCAGCAACCCATTGTCCATATTTCACCCAGTTGTTTTCCTTCCAAAACATTGAGTACCTGCCAATATGCTTACCATCATAGAAGGGTTGAAACTCTTTACTCTCTTTTCTGTCAGAGGTAAATGGTTTTGTTTCACGAATTTGTTCAGTTTGCGGAGGATTCCCTTTGCCCACTTCATAAACTTTGATTCCCGAAAACATTTCCGAAATATCTTCAATTTTTTTATCAGATTTATCAATTTTGCCGACTAACAACGAGTCACTACTATTACTGCTGGCATTAAAAGCCTTCTGATCATGCCAAACTTTTGTTGAGATAGAGAACACTCTTTCAGGCAGAGTAATCGATGTGATTATATTTTTTTTATTGAACGACTTCACTAAGACTTCAGTTTTGTGATATGTGCCTGACTGTTCCTCTCTTTCTGCAAAAAGGAGTGTCGTATCAACCGTAGCTCCTACAAATACCTTTGACGGTAATGCCACGAGTTCTCGCACCCTTGTCTCTTGAAGAAGGTAATCTCGCAATGATTGTGTAAACGCAAGATTCAGATATGTATCCGGTACGATGTATCCGAATTGCCCTCGTCGTTTCAGCAGATTGATCGCCTGCTCGATAAAAACGACATAACTTTCACCGCGCCAGCCAAATGTTTTAAATTTATCTTTCAGGTATGCCGTTGTTGCTTTTGAAAACTCAGCGCCATACGGCGGGTTCCCAATCACCGCATCGAATCCCCCCTCACCCCCGCCCTCTCCCCTTTGGGGCGAGGGAGCAAAGACAGAGGGAAACTCTTTCTTCCAATCAAAAACATTCACACGATACCGCTCTTCATCATCCAGCATGGACTGCTGCTGGTAGAAGTCCGGACCGATAAGCGAGTTGCCACATTTGATATTGTCGCCAAGGTCAGGCAGCGCGCGTTCATGGAACATCTTGAGCTGGTTCGCGAGGGTCTGGTTGTTTTCGCCTTCAAGGACTTTCAGGAGCAACGAAAGTTTTGTCACCTCCACAGCCTGCGAATCGATGTCCACGCCGTAGATATTGTTCAGGAGAATGCGCTTCTTTTCAGATGTCGTGAGGTGATAATCCCCGCCCTGTGCCTGATACAGCGGAGGGGTCTTGGCAATGCACCACTTCTTCAGATCATCGTTCACGTACCAGTCACGATGCCAGTCGAGAAGATATTGATACGCGCCGAGCAGGAATGAACCGGAGCCGCAGGCGGGATCGAGGATGCGGAGGTTGGAAACGTCTTTGGGTGTAATCTTTGTAGGGGCAACCCCCTGTGGTTGCCCGGAATCCGGGTAGGCACGGGGGCCTACCCCTACAAGAATTCCCACCGTATTCTTCACGATGTAATCTACGATATACTTCGGAGTGTAATAGACGCCGCCCGCCTTGCGTACCTCTGGCTTCTCCTCCACTTTCGCCTGATGACCTGCTGTAAGGCGAATGACCTTGCCGAGAAACTGCTCGTACACCTGGCCGAGAATATCCGCGGAGAGAACAGAGAATTCATAAGGGCTTTCGGGATAGTAGAGCCGGTTGATGATGTCTTTAAGCGGTTTGTCGTCAATGGAGATGTTCGTGGTGAGTTTATCCGGTTCTTCGTGGCGGTCTTTTTCTTTCTGAAAATGAAACAGGCCGGAGTTGTACCGGTCATCTGCCTGGCTGAAAAGCTGGACAAGACGCTTGTAAACATTTGTCCCGTTCAACTGCGTCTGAAGCCTGCCGTATTCTTCGATGCCACGGTCCTCGCAGATGCGCAGGAACACGATCCTGTCGATCGTCCGCTGCACAGCGAAATTCAGCTCTCGTGTGGTAAGGTCCGCATTCCGGAGAGCAATATTCTTGGCGAGCAGGTCGCGCCAATCTTCTATCTCTTTCAGAAAAGCGTCGTCTACCGTTGCCGTGCCCTTCTTCAGCCTGCTCTTCTCTGCGTACTTGTCGAACGAACCTTTGAGCACTGCTTCGCGCGAGAACACAGATGAGATAAGGTCCCACTCCTTTTCGTATTCCTTATACGTGAAATAATGAATACGCGCATGCGAAGCCTTGTCGGTCTTTTCAGGTTTAATACGAGCATCGTAGATAGCGAACTCTTCGAAATCAGTAAGGATGCTTAAGGGCAGTTTGGCAGACCAGGCATAGCGGCGAAGTTGAAAGGCGGGTGAGATGTCTTCTTTAATGTGGACTGAGGGCTTCTTTGCTTCAAGGAAGAACTTGCGCGTGCCGCCGATCCTGAAGCAGTAGTCCGGGGCCTTGGTGTCCGCGCCGACCTTGATGGAGTCCTCGTGGATCACTTCCTTGAACGCCTCGGCATGGCCCTGGCTGTTGTTCATGTCCCAGCCGAGCGCGCCAAAGAACGGATCGAGGAACTCCTGCCGGAGCTGCATTTCATTGTACTGCCCGGACTTGTACGCTTCGCGGTTCCGGTCAAAGCGTTCGATCAACTCGGCGATTTCTTTCGGCAGCCCCATCAGCACCCCACGTTATTGAACTGAGATCGATTTTCGAAAACACTACTACAAGTGCTCGAAATTGTCCAGAAAAGAGATGGGGGTGACGAGGATAATTGGGAGAGGAAGTGCTCTTTGTATTACCGCTTCGAATACTCCTTCTGCACTTCCGGTATGATCCGCTCGTATTCCTCTACAGGCACCTTCGAATGCCAGTGGTCCGTCACCATGCCGATGCCGATCACCAGGTAAAAGAAAAGAATGAGAACCACGGGGAAGAGCCAGGGCTTGACCAGCCGGTCCTTCCTGCTTCCGCGGAATTCCAGCTCCAGCGCGCCTTCAGAAGGGCAACGGCTCACGCACGTGAGGCAACCGTAGCATTCTTCGGATTTGATCAGTTCCTTGCTCTCCACGTTGATAAGGGTCGGGCAGTGTTTGGTACAGGCATGGCAGTGTGTGCAGTTCGCCTCATTCCTCTTAATCTTGAATGGGCTCAATCGGCTTACCAACCCGAGCAGCGCACCATACGGACACAGGTAGCGGCACCAGAAGTTCTTATAAAGAAACGACAGGACGGCCAAACCGATAAGGAACCAGAGCGTGCCCGCGGCCATCTCGGTAAAGAACTTCATCATGCGGACATCGACAAGCTTGTAATAATCCGTAATGAAAAACAGGACCATCATGTTCGGGGCCATGGCAATGCCGATCAGGAAGATAAAGAGGAACAGAAGAATATATTTGAGGGAACGGAGCGCCATGTCCGTATATTTTTCGATCACGAAATTACGGCCGAGCGCCTTCTCACCAGCCATCCACGCATACTGCGACACCGTGCCGATTGGGCAGATCCAGCCGCAGAAGCCTTTCTTTATGAACAGCGACACGCCCACGATCGCGACGAACAGGAAAAACCCCGCGGGATGCACCGGGTCGATGATCCCGGTGAAAAGAAAGTATTTGAAGGCCATCAGGCCGCCGATCGGAAGAAATGCGTCAACCGACGGCGGGCGCTGGACATAGGGATGTCCCGGCGATTCGAAGTGCTGGACAAAGTGATAGAACTGGAGGCCGATCATGACGGTGAGCAGAAGAAACCCGATCTGAACTGCGTAGCGCACATAGCGGAGATATGTCTTTTGAGCGTTCATGCTCCATACTATACCATGTCAGGTGCGCGGGAGTATGATGAACATCATATTAACGGTTGTACCAACGTAGCCCCTCCTTAACTAAGGAGGGGTTGGGGTGGTAGGTTGTGCTGGTGTTTTTCGATCAAGTTGTTTCTATTTTGCTGCGGGGACCGCCGGGGGAGCGGGTTTTACCGTAGGATACGCTGCGGCTTCCCATGCATCAAAGCCGCCTTTCATGTCAACGGCATTTTTATAGCCTAAATCATTAATTGTTTTCGTGGCTGGCGGCGAGCGCCGGTCGGTCTGGCAATAGAGCACCACGTTCGCAGATTTATCAGGAACCAGCTCGGGCAGGCGCTTCTGCAGATCATCACGCGGGATATTGATCGCACCGGAAATGTGCCCGTCAGCAAAATCCTCTTTGTCCCTGATGTCGATGATCAGCGTTGTGGTTCCCGCATCCATCATCTTTTTGACTTCCAGGATGGTTACGGTCGGGACTGAGATCGACTGGTCACCGGCATGCTGCTGAGGCTTCTGACCATGGGCACATACCGCACAACTCGCTGAACTTAAAATCAGCAGAATACCCAGTACCAGCGTCGTGAAATGTCTTGGTTGAGGCGCCATGCTTCCTCCTGTTTAAAATTAGTATCTTTCCTTGTCAAAGTCAACAGAAAACGTTATTGCTTCTTTGGACGCTGACGCATTGACTCACCACGCCATCCCTGATAGAATCGATTCAACAGCATAGGCGACTTCCATGACAACGAACGACCTCAACGGTTTTTTTTATCCTCAAACCATCGCATTGATCGGCGCGACCGACAAGCCGACCCGGCCCGGCAGGGCCATTCTCGAGAACCTTGCCCAGTTCACCGGCAGGGTCTTTGCGGTCAATCCGAAATACCAAACACTCTTTGGCAAACCCTGCTATGCCTCGGTAGGCGAGCTGCCGGAAACCGTCGACCTTGCGATCATAGCGCTGCCTGCCGCGCGCGTGGAGCGGGAGATAACGGCGCTCGGCGAAAAAGGTGTCAAAAGGATCATCATCGTCAGCGCGGGATTCGCCGAGGCGGGCCCCGAAGGCATCCAGCTGCAGGCGCGGATAGCAGCAGCTGCAAAACATTTCAACATCAGGGTGATCGGCCCGAACGCGCTCGGCCTGTTCAACGCTGATAATGGACTAGACAGTTTCTTCGTTTCACGGGAGCGCGTCTCCATTCCCATGGCAGGCAGGCTCTCGATCATTTCCCAAAGCGGCGCAATCGCCGTCATCCTCACCGAAGCACTATCGCGGGACGGCATCGGCGTGGCCAAGGTCGTCAATTACGGAAACCGGCTCGACGTGGACGATGCCGATGCCCTCGATTATTTTGCGGACGACCCGAAGACCGCCGCGGTCGCCGTGTACCTGGAGTCCGTGGCTGACGGTGCAAAATTTCTTCAGGCCGCAAAACGATTTGTCGCCAAGAAACCGCTGGTCATCTGGAAGGCGGGCAAGCACGACATGGGAGCTGTTGCTGTCAGGTCGCATACGGCCACGCTTGCCGGCAGGTATGGTTTGTACCGCGCCGCCATCCGGCAGTCCGGCGCTGCTGAGGCGTCCGGCTTCGACCACATGATCGATGCGGCGAAAGCCCTGGCGCTCATGGATTATCCCTGCGTCGGAAACCGGCTCCTGATCGTGACCAACGGAGGAGGTATGGCTGTGGCTGCGGCGGACCAGGCGGGCTATGACGGCTTTACCATGCCGCGCGCGCCCGAGGCGCTACAGGAGACGCTCCGGCATGCCTTCCCTTCGTTCTTTGTCACCTCCAATCCCATCGACATCACCGGCAGCGGCAGGGACGAGGATTATTACACTGCGCTGAAAGAAGCCCTCCCGTACTATGATGCGGCTGTCGTGATCCTGCTCATGGGCACGACAACCGTGACCGAGGGCGTAACGGAAATGGTGGCGCGCGCGTGCCACGAAGCGAAGAAACCGGTCACCTGCTGCATGCTGCAGGGACTCGGTTACACGCGGGAGGCCATGTCCCTGCTGTTGAGGCGCGGCATCCCGGTCTATCCGTCGCCGGAGCGGGCGGTACGGGCGCTTGCAACGCTGAAGAAGACGGCGACGTGCAAAGGATGAGTATCAGAAGATTCAGGTGGATAGGCTGAAGGTCAAAGACTGAAGGTAAAGAACAATGTGCATTCACCTTCAGCCTTCAGCCTGATTACCTGCGCAGGTATGTGAACTGTCAATTATGACTTCCCCCCAGGACATCATACGTGCCGCACTGAACGAAGGCCGCACAACGCTCTTCGAGCATGAGGCCAAGGAACTTGTTCGTTCCTCCGGCATCATGACGCCGAAGTCCGTGGTCGTCTCTCCTCATGACCATGATGCCATCCTGGCCGCAGCGGAGAAGCTCGGGTATCCCGTCGTGCTCAAGGCCGAGTCTCCGCAGATCCTTCACAAGACCGATGCCGGCGCAATCATGCTGAACATCGCGAGCGCAGCCGGGCTCTCGGCGTCGATCTCCACCATGAAGAACACCATCGCAAGCCGGATGCCGGGCGCGGAACTGCGCTTTTATTTTCTTGAAAAAATGATGCCGCCGGGGCTGGAACTTCTCATCGGCGCGCTTCGGGACGAACAGTTCGGACCGGCCCTTTCCTTCGGACTCGGCGGTGTCTGGGTGGAAGCCCTCAAGGACGCGGCCTTCGGCATACTGCCGATGACACGGGCGGAACTGCTCGATCTGATCGGGGAAACCAAGGCGGGAATGTTCCTGCGCGGATTTCGAGGGAGTCCCGCCCTTGACGAGGAAGCGACGATTGCAATGCTCAATGCCATGGCCGGCCTTATGGCCATGCACCCCGGGATCCGGGAGATAGAATGCAATCCTGTGCGCGTTTACGCAAAGGGCGCGTTCGCCCTTGATGTGAGAGTTGTGCTGGGATAAAGCCACTCTCCTCGAAAAAGCATTTAGACACGGAACAACCTGATGAACGTCTGATAAAAACGGATAACTTCAAAAACAGGGCAATCGCCCATCGAATCAACCTTGTCAAAGAATATATCCGCCGGTGTCAGGCTCGTATCAGATTTTTTCGCGTCAAAATGCCCTTTTTAGGTTTGCAGCGGTTTATGCCTGACCAACTCGATCACCGTGATCTGGGGGGAAGCGAGAAACCGGATCGGCGGGCCCCAGGTCCCGGTGCCGCGACTGACATACAAAAGGGAATGGTTCGCAAGATCATACCTGCCTGCCTGCAACGGATAAACAAGAGAACTTACCCAGGTAAACGGATAGATCTGGCCGTTATGCGTATGGCCGGAGAGCTGCAGGTCGAACAACCCCGTGCTTTCCGATGCCACGCGCGGCTGATGCTTTAAGAGAAGCGTAAATTTCTCGCGGGGAAGTCCGGCGAGAAGTTCATTCTCCGGCGCCGGTCGGTTCAATTTCAATTGCACTCCCGTGGGGTCATCGATACCCGCAATATTTATCGGCCCGTCGCTCCTGACCTGGTTTCGAAGGAGTGTGAACCCGGAATCCTCGGTGAATTTCCTGGCCTGTTCCAACCCCGCATAGAACTCATGGTTTCCGGTTACGGCGAATTTGCCGTATTTCGGCATTACTTCGCGGAAAAGATCCGCGAGGCCGGTTAGATGATTGATCTGCGCATCAATAAGATCTCCAGTGGAAACAAGGATGTCCGGGTTCTCCGCCTTGACACGATCAAGGATCGTTTTTAATCTCGCGGACCGGATGATCATCCCGAGATGGACATCCGAGATCTGGACGATCGTGAGCCGCTCGATTCCCACGGGAAGTTTTGTCGTCTCTATCGTGAGCCGTTCCGTTCGGATGTTGCGTGCGTCAAAATACCCGTACACGCAGATTATCAGCGAGAAACCGAGGCAGAGAAAAAATGAATGTCGTGACGATACCAGGGGGAGTCCGGTGTGCGCCAACCAGCCGGCAATACGGAGCATGCCATTGACCACATCGATTGCGAGAGAGGAAACGAAGAACAGGAACAGAACCGCCATCCAGAGATAGGCAACATAGGACAGGCACCTGGCAAGGAGATCGAGACCGTAGCGTTCAACCGCGCGAATCAGGAAGGGTGCCACGGTCATGCAGAACAGGAACGCAGCGAATAAAGCGCCCGCGCCAGCGCCAAATCCGAGCACACTTCGCGCCCGGAGGAACGCATACACATGCACGCCGCCGTACACGGTAAAAAAGGTCAGGATAAAAAGGATCATCTGCCGAAGCTGACTCCCATACCCTCGGCGACCTTCACCAGCTCCCCTTCGGGGTCAACCAATTTGAGTTGACTGATCGCCTTTTCAAGCGGCACCGAAGTGATGACCGGCGGCTGATACGAAACCATCTCCCCGAATTTCTTCTGCGCAATAAGTTCGATTGCATGCGCTCCGTAGCGCGTTGCAAGGAGCCGGTCAAAGGGGCAGGGACTGCCGCCGCGTTGCAGATGGCCGAGCACGGTCACCCGCGTCTCGAAGCTGGTGCGTTTGCTGATCTCATTCGCAACGATCTCGCCCATGCCGCCGAGACGCAGAACATACCCGTCCGCCGCCTTCTCGCGGACCGCCATTTCACCGCCCGCGGGCTTGGCGCCCTCGGCGACCACCACGATGCTCGACTTGCTTCCCGCTTTTTTCCGTTCCAGAAGCCGTTCGATCACCTTGTCGATGCTGAACGGGATCTCGGGGAGCAGGATGACATGGGCGCTGCCCGACATTCCCGATTCGAGGGCGATCCAGCCGGCATACCGGCCCATCACTTCAAGAACGATGACCCGTTGGTGGCTCTCCGCCGTGGTATGGAGCTTGTCGAGCGCTTCCGTCGCCGTGTCCACGGCGGTCTGGAACCCGAAGGTCACGTGCGTTGCCATAAGATCGTTGTCGATGGTCTTGGGCACGCCGATCACGGGAATGCCGAGCTTCTGGATCCCCTGCCCGATCTTGAGCGAGCCGTCGCCGCCGATGACCACGATCGCATCGAGACCGAGTTCCTTGATGTTATTCAGGACCACCGAGGACATGTCTTCCACGATCTCCCTGCCGTTGACCACAGTCTTGTGCGCGAACGGATTTCCGCGGTTCGTGGTTCCGAGGATGGTGCCGCCGACGAACAGAATTCCCCGCGTGTTCCATGAGGTAAGCGGCCGCGTCTTCGTCGGACTGAGCAGTCCTTCGAACCCGTCGATAATACCGGTCACTTCCCATCCGTACTTGAAAATGGCCGTCTTTGTGACCGCGCGGATGACCGCATTAAGACCCGGGGCATCGCCCCCGCCCGACAGAACACCGATACGCATGATAACCTCCAAAAGAAAGATAGGGTCAAGGGTCAAGGAACACAGTTTTATTTCCCTGCTACTTGCCCCGTGCTCCCTGCTGCTGTTTTTTTTTACTTGCCCCTTGCTCCCTGCATCTCTGTTGCTATTCCCAGCAGTTGCATCCCGCCTGCGCCGGCGATCCGCATCACGCTGTCACTATCTATTCCCGACTGTTCAAAATACTTCAGTTCCCTGGCGTATTCAACGTCGTAATCAGAACATGGAAGAACGCAGTCCGTGCCGACGGCTAACGGAACGCCGATCAAATGCGCCTTCCGTATCAGAACGAGATGTTGCCTGACCAGGTCCTCGGCGAACACACGCCCCTCTTCTGTTCCGTTGCGTGAGCCGGCGGCGCGCACGAGAGCGCTTGTTGTCGGCGTCCAGTATATCCGCGATCCGGCCAGCACTTCAAGCGCCCGCTCGGTCATAAAAAAACCGTGTTCAATCGATCGCACGCCTGCCGAAGCCGCGGCGATGATCGCCGATTCTCCGTTCGCGTGGGCCATCACGCCCAGGCCGAGAGTGCCCGCTTCCTCCACCATACAAGAAAGCTCGTCGCGGTCAAAACCGCCGGCCGTCACCGTTCCAGGCTGCTTGAGGCTCACGAGACCCGAAGCAATGACCTTTATTATATCAGCTCCCGCCTGCTTCAGGTTAGAAATTTCTTTCTTCATTTCGTCTCTGGTCTCGACAGCCCTGCCGAATTGCGCTCCATAACCACCCTTCTTGTAAATCGCCCATCCGCTCGCAACCACGGCCGGAACATCAACCGGGGCCTGTTTGCGAATTCCCTTCTCCGCATTTTCTTTCATTCCCGCATCGCGCAGCGCATATATACCGGCTGCTGCTGCTGCTGCAAGGCCTGTCACGCTCCTGAGGTGAACATGAGCATCAACAAACCTGTGGCGTTTCATCATCGGGGGAGATTGCATAGTCGTATGAGGGTCCTTCCAGGTGAGAGGATCAAGGATATTCCTTACAGCGTTCCCTTCCCTCATGCGGGATCGAGCACGGGGTGAGTTGTGGCGCCGCTCCTGCAAATGCGCGGTACTTATTTGATATGACAACCTTGACACAACGAACTTCCGTCGTTCGTTATGACGAGATGATATCTCTCGGGATTCCGGATTTCATGGCAGGAGATGCATTCCACTTGATTGTCCACGATTCGTATGCCGCGCATCTCAACGTCTTCGATCGGGAAAAATCTGGCCTCTTTATGACGCGGGGGGTATTTCTGCAAAAACATGTGAATTGAAGCCGTTCCGCAGGTTGCCGAACTAAAATCGATATTTTTCGCGGTGGACCCATCATGACAGGATAAACAGTAGTAGGAAAGCCCCTCAGCGTCTGCCATCAGACCATGGTGCGAGACCTGTTCTGCAAAAAGGGGTTTCGTGAATGCGCTGAAGAGCAGGAACAGCATAATAAGGCAACCTATGCATGCTGATTGTTTCATGATGACGCCTCCTTTTTTCCTGGTACGCCGAACCAGGTAAAAGATTCCACCTCAATCCCCGACATATGTTTTTACGCATCTTTCTTCTATTTCAATGCTAACAAATGTACACCCCATTGTCAATTTTATGAATAACAGCTTGAATTGTCTTTCCATTCATTGAGATACCGGCATAATTGATTTTTTCGACTTCGGGTGATGAGCCGGCAGCTCTTGAAAATATTGCTCTTTTTGCTTGCCTTTCGCGTCAGTAGTATTATTATTATTTATGCGCTGAAATTAAGTCCGGGACACCCTGGAGATAACCTTGTGCCCTGACGAACGATGATGTACGCGAAGGAGTTTCCCTTTTGAACATTTTTCATTCCCTGTCTATCCGAAAACAGCTGCTGCTGATCGTTCTCATTGCAGCGCTTCCCGCCGCGGGCATCATCCTGTACTCGGGTGTTCATCAGCGTGAGGAGGCGGTTAAAACCGCCCAGGAGGAAGTGCAAAAGCTTGCTGCAACCATAGCATCCGAACAACGCATCCGGGCCGCCTCGGCGGAACAGCTTCTCAGAACTCTGGCGCTGCTGCCTGAGGTGAAACGACATCAGACCGTACGCGTGGAGCCGCTTCTCCGCGACCTTCTCAAAATGCACGATCATTACTCGAATATCTTCATCGCCGACCGTTCCGGCGACGTCTGGGCATCGGCTGTGCCTTCGAAGCAGATCAATGTTGCCGACCGTCGATATTTTAAGAATTCGCTTGCATCAGGACAGCTGGCGTCCGGAGAATATCTGGTAAGCAGATTTACGAATAAGAATGTTCTGACCATGGCCTATCCGTATAAAGACGTGGAGGGAAACATCGCCGGCGTCATTATCCTCGGGTTTGACCTTGATTATTACAAACACCTGTTCGGGAGCTCTGATCGGGCATCCAGAAAAGGCTATGTCCTCCTCGACTACAAGGGGGTGATCATGGCCAGACCCGTTAATCCTGAGCAATTCGTGGGCAAGCAGTACAATCAGGAGCAGTTCCAGAAGATGCAGCAGGGGCCGGATGAGAGCACTATTTTTGAACAGGGCATGGACGGCAAGGAACGCATCATCAGCTATCGCAAACTGCGCCTTGACGGTGAACACCTTCCGTATATGTACATCCGGACGGGAATACCCGTTGAAACAGTCCTGTCGGCAATCAACAAGTCACTATTTTCAAGTCTGGGCATGTTCACCCTGTTTTTCCTCGGGGCGCTGATGCTTGCCTGGCTCATCGGCAAGCGCTCGATCGTGGACCGTGTTGCGCTGTTGAAGAACGCATCGCACCGGATGGCCGGAGGCGATCTGCTGACCACGGTTTCTGATAAGGTGAAGGGCGGCGAACTGGGAAGTCTGGGCCGAACGTTCGATCATATGGCCCTCCAGCTGAAGGCCCGCGACCAGGAGAAAAGCGCCTTGATACAAGACCTGCAGCAGGCGCTGACCACGATCAAATCCCTGCAGGGGATTCTTCCGATCTGTTCTTCCTGTAAGAAGATCCGGAGCGATGAAGGACAATGGACGCAGCTGGAAACCTACATCAGCGGACATACCGAAGCGGAATTCAGCCACGGTCTCTGCCCGGACTGCGCCCGGAATCTCTTTCCGGACTATTACGATAAACCGAAACCAAAACCAGCCGAATAACAGCCGGTCGCCGTGAACAATGCACACCACCGTTGTTTGACTTTTATCCTCTCTTTATGTTATGGTTGAAAAAATTCAGCGTACAGGACAACCTCATGCGACCATGCTTTTTTCCTCGGCTTTTTTTCCTGACAATCATTCTTATCGCGTCATTCGCACCGGGCCTCCTGCATGCCGCGGAGTTTACGCTGATGGTCCCCACTCAGTATGCCACTATTCAGGCGGCGATCGATGCTGCAGCAGCGGGAATGACCGCGAATCCACTGGATATCTATTCGGTCCTCGTTGAACCGGGCACCTATTCCGAACAGATCACGCTCAGGAGCAGCATACCGCTTCGCGGCAGAGAAACCGCCAGGACGCTTCTGAACGGAGCCGGAAACGGCGCGGTAATCACCGCTCTGGGCGTTACCGGTGTCACGGTCCGGAATTTCACCATTGTCAACGCTGCAATCGGGATACAAGTTATGAACAATGCGAATGTCAGCATCACCAACAATGTGTTTCAACTGGGCAATGGAAACACCGCGATCGTGGTGCAGGCCGCCCCTTCCACCACGATCGTCAACAACACCTTTTACCAGAACGGCACCGCCATCAGCAGAGATTCGGACATCATCATTAAGAACAATATTTTTTCGGCAAATACCGTCGCAACCAGCCAGGTCTCGGTCGCGAGCAACATTTCCTATAATTGCTTTGTCGGTAACGGCAGCGACGGACCGCCTGGACTGACGCCGGCAACCAATATCCTGGCTGATCCGCTTTTTGCTGATCCCGCCCTGCGTAACTTTCATCTGCAGACTTCATCACCCGCTATCGACACCGGTGACCCTACGATCTTCGATGCTCTTGTTGATGCAAGCAACCGGAGCGACATGGGGGCCTATGGCGGCCCCGGGATGGATCCCGCGCCCTTCCCCGTTTCCGGTCTTGCGATCACGGACTTTACGGACAGCTCAATCTCTCTGACCTGGTCGCCCAGCACTGACTACCTGGTGGCCAACCCTGCCAAACCCGGCGGCTATAAGATCTATTATGGCTATGTTTCAGCTGTGTACAACGGCACGGATGCCAAGGACGGCCAGGGGAATTCGACTCCGTCACCGATCAAGGTGGGCAATGTCACGAGCTACACCTTGAACGGCCTCAACCCCGCATCCATTTCACCGGCCGCACCCGTCCTGCTGCAACCGGAGCCGCTCGACGCCAAGCTGGTCATTTCGTGGTCTCCATCATCCGGACAAGAGACCGGTTATAAGGTCCACTACGGTATTGCCTCCACATCGGAAAACACCATTGATGTGGGCAACACGACGTCCTATGTGCTCACCGGTTTGATCAATGAACAGAATTACAAAATAGCAGTTTCATCCTACGCGCAAGCAACCTACTACATCGCCGTCACGGCCTATGACAGTACACCCCCCCCCGCTCATGAAAGCGCCTATTCTTCTCAGATCGTTGCTTCGATCGGCCAGGTGCATGAAAGCGGTCTTTCAAATGAGGTGCAGAACTTTCCCGAGACGGTAGCCCCGTATCCGAACCTGCCGAACAAAGGGTGCTTTATCGCTACCTCCGCGTATGGCAACTATGCCGCGCCGGAAGTCCGGATTTTGAGGGCATTCCGCGACCGCTATCTCGTTACCAGTTCATGGGGCAGCGCACTGGTCAGGTTCTATTACCTTCATAGTCCGGCAGCAGCCAGGTACCTGGATGCCCACCCGGGGTTCAAGCCGGTTGTCAGGGCGGCGCTCACCCCCGCAGTAGGTGTTGCAGCACTCCTGATAAGCGCTCCGTTCGCAGCCGCAGGACTGCTCATGCTGCTGCTTGGCCTGCTGACGCTGGTGGTCCTGCGTAAAAAGAACCTCTTCCCTTCAGGAGGCAAGCATTGAAATCGATCGTTCTTATGGTGATCCTGCTGTTCCTCCCGGTCATGGCCCCGGCTGCGGATACCCTGCTTGATCAGCCGCACTGGTCCGTGGAGGTCAAGGGGGGGAAGTTCATTCCCGCACTTGATAACTGGGGACAGTTCTATGGTAAACGGGATACCACGTTGTATGGCGGCACGCTGGCATATAAGATTCTGCGTCAGGTCGAGATCGGCCTTGAAGGCGGTTCCATGACCGCCAAAGGGCAGGGAAGTGCGCCGATACATGGCATCCGGACCGGAACAGTGACGTATGATCTTTATCCGCTGAATGCCTTCGTGCTGGCGCGGGGAGTAGTGAGCGAAAATCAGTGGCTCATCCCTTACATCGGCGGTGGCTGGACGCGCTTGTACTACCAGGAAAAGGTAAAGGACCAGGCCACGGTTAAAGGCTTTGCCGACGGCTACCACGTGAGGGCGGGACTGCAGTTTGACCTGGACGAACTGGATCCGGGTGCGGCGAACAACATGTACCTCGGCTATGGCATTTTCCATACCTATCTGTTCATCGAGGCAGAGCGCATGCATGCGGTGATCAGCGCAGTTGATCTGGGCGGCACCAGCTATGTGGGGGGGTTGTTGTTCGAATTTTAAATCGTTTCACGTTCTCGGGGAATGGATCAATCAGCGTCCGGCAATCCCGGTGTTCGGGATTGCCGGATCGTTTTTTACCAGCAGAATATTTTATCGTAGCTGAACACGTCCTCGACTAGCTTGTCGTAGGACACGTTTCCCTTGTACAGTTCAATCATTTTCACCTGATTGCCCGCGGCCTGGATTTCCATAATCTTTTTCGTACTTGCATCCGGCGCTTTTTTCATAATGTGTAATATCTTCATGATCGCCCTTTCCCGTTAGTACGGAACCACAACATCGTACTCAAGGAGTTTCTTCGCCATCTCCTCCAGCGTGATCGTCGTGAAACCGTTCTCCGGATTATTTGAATACATCTTCAGGTCAAGTTCGCTCACGAGCTCGAGCGGCTGCGCGATCTCGGGGGCGCTCTTGTCCAGTTTCCGGTCCAATACAAAGACCTCGATCGTGTCGTCGGCCAAAGTAAGGCCGCCCGCAACACGGAGTGCTTCATCCTGCCGGTCCCGGGCGATGACTGCTATTTTTTTGGTGTCTCCCATGCTAATCTCCTGCAAAACAATATTTTTTAGAAAACCAGGACCCGTGCGCTGTCATGCAGCATTCCGGCGTTGTTGTACTGACTGCCATACGAGATTCCCGCGGTTTTGTCGTGCATCCCGATCCGTTCGCAACTATGGTCGCACACGGATATTTCCACGCCATCCAGCTTGAGCAGTTCGAGGAATTTCGGGTCTTTCGTGAACTTCACCCCCTCGTCGGTCATGAAGATCGTTACCGGGTGGCCTGACGCGCGGGCTGCTTTCACAACACCGCTGATGTGATCCAGGTTCTCGTACCTGGTGATCATAATACCCAGCATTTCATTTGCCATAGGTACACCTCCTTTCATTGTTATTAAATAGACTATACCTGAATCAATGGACAAATGCTTTTGTCAGTAAAAACAACTTCATTTTCTAACACTTGTTTTACTCTCGTTTTTGGTAAAAAAGAGAGCCAGGAGGGAATGTCCCTCCCGGCCCCGAATTTAGCGGTGTTAAACGTCCATATCCTGCATGGGTTTGATAAGCAGGAAATACACCAGGGTCCAGTTGCCAAGAATAATAAAGGTGTTCGCAACCCAGCTGGAGACCGCAAGCGTTGATACACCGGTCAGGCTGTGGCCGATATTGCAACCGCCGCCGATCTGTGCGCCGACTCCCATGATGAAACCGCCGAAAAGAACCTTTAAGAGTTCATCAGCCGGCGGGACCTTGAGCTTGACTTCATTCATGAGCTTTCCGCTGAGATATGCGCCGATCGGTACGGCAAGTACATACAGCGAGCTCCAGGACATCGTAACGCCGAGCAGTGTTCTTGACTCGGGCGCAGCGGCCTTTGAATCGCCGAAGAATACGCCGAGGAAAAACTCACGAACCGGACCCGTGAATGAAAGTCCGCGTGCTCTGCCGGTAAAATGATCGGATGCCCAGAATGCCGCCACAGCGATGATGCCGACCAGCAGTCCGGCAAGCGACCATGCAAAGCCCTTCTTCGCCTTTTTGAGAGGATTGCCCTGCCACACAAAATAAAAGATCGGAATCGCAACCACCGCTATAATGATCCACTTGTTGATGCCGATGATATTATAGAGTGTCGGGACCGTGTCCTCGCCAACGAACACCTGGTAGGATGTCAACGCGTCGTAAACCGGTTTCAGGAATCCGAACTTTGTAACCGCAATGCCGAAAAAGAACCCGCAGACGGCAAGGACATACGCAAGATTGCCTTCACCCACGCGGTACAGGATGCCGCTCCCGCAGCCGCCGGCAAGCACAATGCCCATGCCGAAAATATATCCTCCGATGATATTTGCCCAGGGTGCAAATGCCTGGCGATAAAGCTCCCCGGTCACCATCGCTCCGGTTTCATCAACATGTCGGAGCAATCCCATGTCCTCGATGAGATTCGCGCCGATCATCGTTACCGCGACGGCGAGAAGATACGCGCGAAGCATGGTGTAATCCTGAAAGAGAATCTCCCGATACGCGGAGTTCACGCAAAATCTGCCCCGCTGCAGAACATAACCGAACGCCGCGCCGATGAGCAGGCCTGACACAACAAACATGATTGTAGAAGTCATTCTCCCCCCCTCCTTAGATTAACCCCTCTGAGGCGACATCATGAATTGGCAGTCTTCACACAGACTTAGGATTTCTTGATGTACAGTTCCCAAAAACCTTTGTCTTCGATCTTTACGGCCTCGAAGCCATAGTTGTTCTTTTCCGCATAGCGCGGGATGCTGTCCTCTGCCGATGCAGGGGCATCGCACAGAACTTTAAGCGTCTGGCCGCTGCCGAGCTTCTCGAGCGCCTTCTTGGTGAGCAAGAGCGGATAGGGGCATACCCTGCCGAGCGTGTCCACCGTCTGGTCTGGTGTTGCGGTCTTGATTGACATGTTGTTTCCTCCTCTGTGATTTTTGGAAAATTCGGGCCGCTTTCTCACAACCCGTTAAACAGCAGTGTAGTAACTTATCAAAAACCATCCTCCATGTCAATACTCGTTTTGTTGATTTCAAACATAAGCAACCCGGCAACAGGCTATTTATGAATGTTATACGCTTAATAAATTCCTTATAGCAGAGAGAGCACGGTCAGCGCCCCAATTACCGCGAGCAGACCAAAACCAACGGCAAGAACGGTCGTTCTTCGGCCAGGCGATGCTCCGGTGTTGGAATCAAGAAACGGCGCAAGAAGCACCATGCTGAAAACCAGCCCCGGCAGCAGGACCGCGCCCACGAACGTCCATCTGCCGGGAAAATATTTTGTGAGCTGATAGAGAAACAGGAAATACCATTCGGGGCGGGGGCTGTATTGAGCGGAAAGATCGATTTCCCGTCCTACCGCGGGCGGGAACAGAACCGCCAGGATCAGAACTACCTCCACCGTAAAAAGTGACACAACACTGATCTCGAAAAAATAGTAAGGAAAGAATGTTTGCGGCTGTTTCACGGTACGCGATTCCCTCTGTTCGTTGTTCCTCATGTTCACAATCCCCCTGAGATCCCCGTCCTGCGAATCATGTGAAAATGCATCCACAGAAAGAGCGCGCTTGCCAGGGGGAGCCAAAGGATATGGATACTATAGAACCGTAGCAAGGTCTGGCTGGACACCTCTAAACCTCCCCGTATGAGCGAGGCAAGAAAAGGACCTATAAGCGGAACCGAACCCAGCATGTTTGCGCCCACGACCGTGGCCCAGTATGCTTTCTGGTCCCAGGGCAGCAGGTATCCGGTGAATCCGAAGGCCAGCGTCATCATGAGGAGCAGGGACCCGGCCACCCAGGTCAGTTCCCGCGGCTTCTGGTACGAACCGGTAATAAACACCCGGCACATGTGGAGCACGACCATCACCACCATGAGGTTTGCCGCCCAGTGGTGCATTGCCCTGAGCAAACGGCCGAGCGGGACCTCGTGCGAGAGCCGCTGTATGCTCTGGTATGCTTCCGCTTCAGCGGGAGTGTAGTGCAGGGTCAGCAGAAGTCCGGTCAGAAGCTGCACAATGAACAGCGTGAACGTTACACCGCCGAAGCAGTAAAAATAGTTGATCCATCCGGGCACGGGCTTGTCCAGCACGCGAGAATGCCTGCCCGTGAAACCCAGGCGGTTATTCAGATATTCAGGAAGTCTCATTTACACTTTGATCCCGATGAACACCCTGCTGTTCTCGATCTTGACCGGGAACCGGTTGAGCGGCGCCGGCGGGGGCCCGGCGATGTTCTTTCCGGTCAGGTCGTACCTGCCGCCGTGGCAGGGGCAGAGGAACTCATTTTTTTCCTTATGATAATTAACAAGGCATCCCAGGTGGGAGCAGGTCGCGGAAAGCACCGTCAATTCGAGGGGAGTGGAGATAATGAAGACCCGAGCCTTTCGTTCCTTACCCGCGGAAACATATACGACCTCCGCTTTTTTGACGCCTGTCCGCGGCACGTCGTCTTCAGCGATCACCGGGAAAAAAACAAGCTCTTTGTCCTGACGGCCGACAGAAGAAATGATCCTGAGACCCGGGGCGAGGAAGCCAAGACCGAGAAGCGCAAGAACGCCATAGAGCGCCTTTTTCGTAAAATCCCGTCTGCTGGTTTCCATGAAGGGTTATACTATGATGCTAAGAAGGTGTCAATTGCAAATCTTTGATGGTATGAACTGAGCCGGCGCTGACTGAGTGAACAACAGGTCCATTCCGTGACGTGTTAATTCCGGAAACACTGAAAAACCAATGGCTATGCACCTCACCTCCACCAGAAATATCTCAGTTTATCTGCAAAAAACCGTCCGGACAATTGTTAAAATTACCGATCTCAAAATCCGTTTGGGTATTAAATGTAAACTGAGCTCCGTTTTCATTGTGCCCCTTGAACGTGTACGTTGCCGTATAATTGTTCAGTCCTACCCCTCCATATTGGATTTTCCGTATCAGATCGACTAAGGTCACGGTTACCTCCACCGAAGCGGGAGCTTCACCGCTCACCAGTAAACTTATTGTCTTCTCCCTGGTATCCGCCTGGATCGCAGGCGCTCCGGGTGAATCGGCATGGCTTTGGTAAGTAACGGTGTAGCTGTCAATAAATACCGTCATTTTATTTACGGGATCGCTGGATTTAATGAGGCTGGCGCTGATCAACGCTGTTGCCGAGTGATCGGCAAAATATTCCGGCTTGGTCAAGGTACTGTTCGTACAGTTGGTCTGGACTGAATCAACAGAAAGGGTACTTTTACCATTGTACGTCGGTGTTATCGTTGCAGTCATTTTCACTCCCGGACTATTGTTCCCGCCTCCACCGCACCCTGCCAGGAGAAAAACAGAGAGGAGCATAGTTAGCACAGTTATTGTAAGATAGTTGCCATACCTGTTTTCCATAGAGCGATCCTCCGGTGATTGTTTAGCGACCCTTCGTTTACTCCGCCATGATCGTCGGCGTTATGAAGATCATGAGTTCGGTCTGATTGTCGTAGTTGCTTTTCTTCTTAAAGAGCCAGCCGATGAGCGGGATGCGGGACAATAACGGAACGGCTGCCTCAGACTCCCCCTCGTTCTTGGTGATAATGCCTCCGAGCACAACGGTCTCGCCGTTGTTCACGACAAGCTCGGCATTTGCACTCCGTTTTGCAATGGTCGGGATATTGTCCACCTGCCGGGCGAAATCAGGTTCTGATTTTTCCACCTTGATGACCATGGCGATCTTTTTATCCGACGTGATCGTCGGTATCGTTGACAAGATCAGATTTGCGGAGATGATCTGAACGGATGAGGAGGAAATACCGCCGGTCGTGCTCAATACCCGCACCGGGATATCAATGCCGCTCGATATCTTCGCCTCTTTATTATTGACCGTCATCACCTTGGGGCTTGAGATGATTTTGCCGTTGCCCGTCGTCTGCATGGCCGACAGCTGAAGATCCAAGGCGAGTTTGCCGCCCAGTTTGCCGAACGTAATGCCGAGCGCGCCGCCGGAACCCTGTCCGACAGCCGCCGGGAGATTGACGGCGAATGCACTGCCGCTCAGGCCGATGTCCCCGGTTTGCGAATAGAACGTAGAGCCCCCAATGGCGGTGTTCGGAGTGATCGCTGCGGTGGTCCCACCGGTGATCTGGGTTGTGCCGTTGCCGCTGTTTCCGGTATATGCCCCGCCCCACTGCACGCCGAGTTCACGGGCATAATTACTCGATACCTCGACTACCTTCGCTTCAATCAGGACCTGGGGCTGGCGGACATCGAGTTTTTTAAGCAACCGCTCCATTTTATCTATATGTAGGGAAAGGTCCTTGACCACCAGCGCGTTCATCCGCATATCAACGGAGACCTTCGCCCGGTCACTCTTAAGCTTTTCAACGATTACAAGAATGTCCTGGCCGCTCGCATGGCCGAGCGGGAAGACCCGCGTCTCCATATCATCGTCCCGTGCTTCGGCCACGGCAACCACCCGCACGATCTTTCCGTCGCGCACATAGGTGAGCCCCTTGGTCTTGAGCACCGATTCAAGCGCCTCCCAGAGGTCCACATCTTTCAGGCTCAGGGTCACCTGTCCGGTCACCGTATCGCTCACGATCATGTTCAGACCCGCGGCCTGCCCCACAGCCCGGAGAACATCCCTGATGTCCGCATCCCTGAACTCCATGGAGAACGGCGGCTGTGGTGCGGCAACCGGCGCTTCCTCGGCATATGCCAACAACGGGCCGAGAAGAGAGAACAGGATGAAAAACGCTGTAACGCGCAATCTCTGGAAAAGGAAATAGGACAGCATGATACCTCCGAGAGAATCTTTCTATGCTACGGCTTGTTAAAAGAAAAATCTTCCAGGAACAATTCTTCACTGCCGCCTGCGACGTTCCTGAGCACGACACTTTGTTTGCGGATCTCTTCCAGTTTCCGGTCCCCCACCATGCCGCCTTCTTTTAGGATCTCGCCGTTGATAATGGCCAAGCGCACCTGCTCATTCATGATAATGCCGGTAAGAACTCTTTTCCCGGATTTCTGCGCCAGCGGCTGGGACGCCGGCTTGTTGGACAGAGGGTTGCTGAATGGGTCCCGTCCCCATTCATTTGCAGCTGGTTTCGTCTCAGATACGTGCGGTGTCTTTTCGAACGGATCGCGGTCCGCGCCTTCCTCTTGCGCACGGGCAATGCCCGTACAAGACATCGCGCCGACCAACAACAAGACCAGCAATCGTATTTTCAGTCTGTTCCTCACTCCGCTCTCCCGAACCCAGACATGTCAGAATCAAAACTTTTTTACCGCGAAGGCGCTCGTACTGTAACCAGGTAATTCTCAAACATCACGAAGCAGTGCGGACCGTTCGGGGAACGGTCCCTACAAAATGGTCTTTTCGCGATCTTTGTTATTTCGACATGTACGTTACCGCTTCAAATTGCGCCGCGCACACAGAAGAAGAATCCGGACAGGACTCAACTCTGATTTTTCTTACGCTCACCAGCCGTGACAGATTTTCGAGCCGTTTAAAATATATCGCAAGCTCGCGGTAGCGCGCCTTGACATCGAGATTCATCGACAGTTCCTTGTATTGTTCCTTGTCGAGCTCCTGCGAAGGATGGACCGAGGTCATGTTCACGCCAACCCGCTTGGCCTCACCCCACACATCCTCCAGAAAAAGGATTGCGCCCTTCTGGTCCACGAGGTCCCACCCGACCGGCGCCTTTTTGGTGCTCACCTTAAGCTCGGAGGCCCGGACCTTGAGTTCGGCGATCTGCTGCGTGAGAGAAAGAATATCGCTCTCGGTTTCCGTGATGCCCGTTTTCAGGGACCTGATCGACCGTTCCTGCAGCGAATAGGGGAACTGGTAACACAGAAAGGAAAAAATGCAGCCAACGGTGATAAAAGTGATGATACGCTCACGTTTCGCCAGTCTTTGCCAGTATGCCTGCAGTGCAGCAATTCCCATCTCAGCCATTACTGCGCCCCGCCCTTCCGTATTCCGCTGACAATTTCAAACCCCACCACTTCCTGTCCCTGGACCATCGACTTCTGGGCGAACATGAGTTGAGGTTTTTCAAAATACCCCGACTTCTCCATGGCAAGCATGAATTCCGCCACGGAAACATAGTTGAGCGAACCGCCTCTGAGACGGATCTCCGCCTTGCCAACGGAAGTTCCTTCAAGGCTGTCGAACCAGAGGCCCTTTGGTACGAGCAGGGAAAATTGCTTGAACACTTCGGACCACAGTACGCGGTCTCCCAGCAGCCGGTTAACGAGGGCGGCCTTCTCCTGTCCCATGCCCGACGTGACCGTGAGGCCCTGCTCTTTCTGCACAACCTCCAGTTCCCGCTGCAGCGCCTGGCGCTTTGCAAGGAGCGGCGCAAGCTGCTTTTTAAGCCTGGCGCCCTGCCACACCTCCAGGCTGATCACCACGCCCCACGCAAGCACGAGCGCCAGGGCAATGACCGCGCCCCTGCTCATGCTCCAGGTAATTTCGCTGCTCGGCTTCTTCACGCCGCCGGGCAGCAGGTTTATGTAATCTTTAATGACTTTCATAGCGTCAGTTATTAAGGAAATAGCAAACGTAAAAAAACCACAAGGTCGTCATTCTGAGCGCAGCGAAGAATCTCGAATTAGCCATTTCGCTGCAGACCCTTCACTGCGTTCAGGGTGACAGATATGGGACGTTTGCATGACCATAAGTTCCCTTATCCCTTCCTCAACGCCAGGCCCACAGCTGTTGAAAACCGCGGCCCCAGTGACCCGAACTCATCAAACACCCCTGGTGCGGTGGGTAAGTTCTGGAAAGGGTTGTCCAGTTCCACCGGGCTCTCGAGTGCCTGATAAAAATATTCCCTGATACCCGGCATAAGCGATACACCACCGGTTATGATCGTCCCTTCAACGCTCTTTTCCCGGAATGTTGTTTTATAGTACTCGACCGAACGTCTGATCTCCATGAGCAGAGCATCGAGTTTTCCCCGCAATACCGTGCCTGTGGCATCCGATTCCGAAGCTGAGCTCAAACCCTGTTTCTGCTTCAGAGATTCAGCCTCCGGGAGGGAGACGCCCATCTGGTCGGCGATAGCCCGGGTCATGTCGAGGCCGCCTGTTTCAAGACAGCGGCTGAACCGGAGCACGTACTTGTTAAAAATATTGATCTCGGTTTTTCCCGCACCGATGTCCACAAGCAGCGTGTTCTGGTCTTCCGGGGTCTTTCGGAGCCGCAGGGCATTCCTGAGCGCAAGGGGATTGGCATCCACGACCGACACTTTTATCCCGGCGTCCCGGAACGGCACAAGATGCCCTTCCACAACCGCCTTTTCGGCAGCGACCAGAAGAATGTCATACTTGCTGCTCATCCCCTCTTTCTTTTCACCCGTCACCAGGTATTCCACCAGCGCCGCATCGAGCGGGAAAGACACATGACGCTTCGCCTCCCACCGTATGGCCTCGGCAAGTTCGGAATGCGGCATCGCCGGCATGGTCAGTGAACGGATCGTCAGGTCTTTGCCCGGCACCTGCGTCACCACGGTATTTTTTCCGATCTTTTTAGCGCTGAGCAAGGCGCGAAGCTCCCTGCTGATGAGGTCGGGAGTTACGTCCTCCAGCGGCAGCTCAACAACAGCCGCTGACAGCAGTTTGGGATGTTTTCCGTCCGCAATGCGCACGACCTTGATCGCGCCCGCGCCGATGTCGATCCCGGTAATTTCTGATGGTCCGAACAATCCCATGATCACCTGTTTTTTGCCGCGGTCCTGCTGGTCTTTAATTCCTGCCGATGAATTGAGTCGCTGACATAAACCAAAAGTACTGCACAATGTAATCTTTTGTGAGTATAATCGCGCATCAGAAGCCTGTCAAGAAAAACCCTGGAGAACTGATAAAAACATGCTGCCAACGCACCGATTGCCTGTTATTTTACGTCTTCCTGCCATGTTGCGGTCCCCGTGGCATTCGGACCCGTGCCCGTGCCGGTGAGATAGGAATTCACTGTTACCGCCAGGGTATAATTTATCGTCACCGGAGTCGGCGCGTCGTCGGTGATACTTACGGTAAAGGTATACGTCGCGGCAGTTGTGGGCGTCGTCGGATAGGTCATGTAAAACATCCCGTCTTCACCGACCGCTAGATTGTTCCCCGCATCTGCACTGAATTGCGCGCCGCCGGCAATAGCCGCATTCGTCCAGGTATCCACATCACCACCGGCGGTTTTGGTCACGGTCGAATAGAGATCGCCAGGCGCGGACCAACCGCCGGCAACAACAGGGGTTGTAATGGAAACCTGGGTCGCACTATTACATGCGCTGCTTGTTATGCTTGTTACCAGCTCCTGATTAGTACTCTGTGCATTCGTCGAGGTGGGACTGATCGATACAATATAGTCGCCTATTCTCGAAGACGTCGTACCCACGACCGGGGAACCGTAAGCAGGACCGGGTGGAGGATTCGATCCTGCAGATCCCGTGGCTGAGAAGGTATCATTCTTGTTTCCGGTTATGGTTGCGGTAAAGATGAATGTTCCTGATCCACCCGATGCCAAACTAGCGATCTGGGGAGGTGCGGGTCCGAAAAGGGTTGAGGTAGCCGTACCTCCGAAGACAAACGATGACGGACTAATCTTATATACGGTAGTCGGCGAAGGATTGGATACGATCATCGTATACGTAGCCGTACCTCCGGAGAAAAGGCAGGAAGGCGCCACAGTCAACGATGCATTCAGTGCGCAGCCGATTGCAGTTGAAATCGTCACCGTGGGAGACGTTACAATACTCGAAGTTTTTGATGTGCCTGATACTGTATTGCAGCTCCCGCTTGTGCTCGCGCAGGCGGAAAATTTGACAGTTCCCGCTGGTGATGCGGGCGCAACAGTATAATTCCAGAGAATGGTCCCCGTGGTAGTGCTGTTGAGATTCAGACTGGCGGGCGTCGGTCCGGTATTATTATTTACCAGCGCGCCTGCCAGCGTTTTTGTCGGCTGCGTCGGCACAGATGCAATGGGGGTCGCGGCAACAGACGACTTATTGGTTACAACCATGCTCAGATTGATCGGGCAATTGGGACCTGCGGTGCTGGGCGCCGCTGACAAGGTCATTAAAAATGTTTTCCATGTCCAGGAATTCGGCGTCAGCGCGGTGGGTGGTGTCCGATATTTATTCGAGCCTGAAAATCGGGCTCTGACATCGCTAAGCTGGTCAACGCGGTCCGTAGCTGATGCCACATTGTTAATGTTGAACGTAAAATCTTTATACGTGGAGCAATTCGTACCGCCGGGGATATAGTAAGCGGACCCGCTCGTTGCTGTGCATTGAATATACAGGTTGTTTGGTCGCGTACAGGACCATCCGGTCGGCGGCGCATAACCCGTGGTCGCAAACGTTGTGTAATTATTATTTGCCAGATAGAACCGAACTCCTCGAAGTGTTTCTGAAGAACCATTGCCGCTGTTGTTGCAAACCCGATAGGTGACCGGGGATGCTGATCCCATAACAAATTCCGGCGCTGCGTTTTGTTGGGCCACGGAAAAGGACCAGGCGAAGACCTCTTGAGGCATGGCAAAACAAAACGCAACGATGACATTCAATAAGAATAACATCCCTCTAAAATAGCTATTCATACGCTGCTCCTAGATTTACCGTTGCACTGTTTTTTTCACAACCCGTGATGCCGCGCCAACGGTCCCGGTTGAAATGACCTCCGCCTGATTATCCACAATGCCGCCCACGAGCACGGGAGTCACAGGATCATTCACTGCGCCGGCGACACTCGTACCTGGTCCCCCAAGACAGCGTTGGATCCCGGTCAACGTGATGTTCAGTCCGGCGATTGACATCCCGGTATAGCCGATCTCCTCAGTCAGAATATCGATCGTACCTGCGCTCAGAAACTTGACGCTGGAACTGTCCGCGACTTTGAGGGTGATGCTTGCCGTCGCCCCACAGGTATTCGTCAATGGGTTAGCTAGCTGCGCGACCGGATACACCGCAGTCCCCCTCGGGAATGTTGCGGATAGGGTAGAAACTACACCGAGATCGACCCCGCGCGTCATAATGGTGAACGTGTTCGCGGTCTTATTCCCATACTGAATAAACTCTGCGCCCCCGCCAGGCGGGACATCATCATCGATTTGCAGATACCCTGAGGTGGGGAAACGGTCGGTCGTGTACACCTGCACCGAGGCGTCTCCAACTCTAAGCCGCCTTCGCAGTTTGGTCGCCGGCAGCGTTGTGGTCGTGGCAAAGGACCCAATTCCCAAATTTTGCGTTGTAGGGGGAGCAGAGTCGGACGTGCTCCGATACCAATCGAGGTTCTGCGCCAGAGTATACTGGCCGTACTCCACCCCGCCCTCAGCAATATACTGGGCCTGGGACGACATCAGGTCGTTCACCGAGGTAAAGGAGCTCGTGCTGATCAAAGACAAGAAAACTACTCCCATGAACGCGAGAACGACAATGACAAAGACCGCGGCAATGAGTGATACACCACGTTCCCGGCAGGTATACATGTTCGACGATTTCAGGGAAGTCGGATTTTCAAATTTTTGCGTCATGTTTAGAAATTCCTCGGATGAACCCGCGTCCGCATCTGCAAGGTGTCCGCTCCCTGCTGGTCTTGCATGAATATCTCGATGGTCCAAACTGACGCGGGAACTGTCGTCAGCACGTTCGCGTTGTCATAGTGCCTGAACTCAAGCAGGGTGACCCCATCAGCAAGGGGAGACTTCGCTGCGTTGATCGTCCTGTTCAAATTGGTGCCTGTAAGCGAATAAGTAATGGTCGTCCCCGTAACATCCGTGAAAATAAGACCGTTCGTCGGGTTGGGGTCGATAGTCCCGAGTGCCGTCGTTCCCAGCTCCGTAGGCTGACGAATCGTTCGTATCTCCCGGGCCATTCGCTCCATGGCAAGCCTGGTCTGATAATGCGCATCGCTGCGGTCCTGCTCCCGGGAATACGACCGCGCTGCAGCCAGAATAATCATCGCGGCAAGACCGGAGATGATTGACAGCAGTACGATCGTGATCACGATCTCGATGAGCGTGAATCCGGATGCGTTCGTTTCCCGTGAATGCAGTAGTCTTGTTTTCATGTAATGTTGATGAATTCGTAAAAAGTCAAAAAACATTGAGTCTGTCATTCTGAGCGAAGCGAAGAATCTCGTCTTTTCATGCCGTTGTCAGACCCTTCGCTTCGCTCAGGGAGACGCTATTTGACTTGTTGCGAGTGCATCAATGTTGTTTCTTCAATAATCCGTCAGGAGTGTCACGATCGTCACGGTCCCGGTCAATGCGCTTGATATTGATATTGCCACCCGCTTGTAATTCGTCGTTGCGCCACATGCGGTCAGATCGTTCAGATTTCCCGCTGGTACGTAGCATATGGAGCGGCTGCAGGCGCCGGACAGCGGGGTCAGGATACAGGCTGACGTGCCGGTCGAGATCAGCGCGGAATCCAAGCCATTCGTCTTTTTTTGCGCGATCACGATATCCATCTCACCCTGGGCCAATTGCACGGCCTGGTTCACGAGCGAGGGATTCGCGCTCGATTTTATCCCCGTGGTAAAAACCGACATGACCCCTACTGCGGCGATTGAGAGCACAACCAGAGTGATAATGATTTCAATAAGAGTGAAACCGCCGCATCTGCTGTCTGTTCTCTGTCCTCTGACCTCTGTCCTCTGCGTTATCAATTCACCGCCCCTGTTTCTGTTTGGATCGTTATCGTGGAGCCTCCCGGAGATACGGTCACCGTCACAGTTGCAGCACTCATCAACCTGCCAAGTGAATTAAATTCTACGGGATTAGCTGTTGCTGCCGCTGTTATGCCCGCATAATCTCCACTGTTCAATGTCACGCTCAGATTGCCGCTGATTGCCGGGTCCTGCGCATACCCATACGATGCCCAGGTACCGCCGCTCGTATCATAAACCACGGCATATCCGGCGGCAGGTGCGGGATTGCCGTTGAAATATACCCGGTATCGCCGATTCTGCGTCATGGCCAGGTTCTGGGCATAGCGAATATCGGTCTTCAGCTTGTCCCGGAATGCCGCGGCCTTCACGCTCGACACATTGCCGAGCCTCGGCGCAGCCACCACCGCGATAATGGCGATAAGCACGATGACCATCACGAGTTCTATGAGGGTGAAGCCTTTTTGATTCATACGGTGCTATCCATGACAACGCTCTATTAATGCCTGCACCTCTTTCCGGTCAGGAGAATTTCGCGGAAGCATATCCATCACAGTATTGAATTGCGCCTTTGCCGCATCAAGCCTGCCCTGGTCAAGAAGAACCAACCCCATGCCGACCCGTGCGGGAACAAAGTCCGGCGCCATGTTTGCGGCTGCTGCATACTGTTTGAAGGCCTCGTCGCCATGACCTGCACTGCGCAGGTAATTCGCCAGGTAGAGACGAAGCGTTACATCCTGCGGGTCCGCATGCACCGCCTCGAAAAATCTTGCAAGCGCCTGTTGAGATTCTCCGCGTTTATAAAAAGCGACACCCTGGTTCATGAACTCCGTACCATTATTCGGCATTGCCTGTGTGGTAAGGAGATAGTAGCGTTTCGCGTTCTCCTGCTGTTCAAGTTTTTCATAACATGAAGCCAGTAAAAACAGTATGGTCGGTGATCCGGGATGAAGTTCGTCGGCTCGCAGAAACGATTGAATTGCCTGCGGATACTGCTCACGTTTCATGGCAATGACGCCGCGGTTGTTATGATATTCAAACTGACCGTCGGCATAACGCTCCACGGCTTTCAGCGCATCCTCTGCTTTCTGATATTCCCCCTGGTCCGCGTACGCCGCAGCCAGATTGATATACGCTTTCACCGGGACCCTGTTGTCCGCCTGTTTGATGCTTTCCAATGCGCATTCGATCGCCTTTGCCTGATTGCCGTTCTCGCGATAGGCGCGGCTCAGGTTGGAAAAGGGACGATAGTTATCCGGGGCTTTTCGGGCCGCATCCTGCCAGAGAGTTACCTGATTTGCATACACCTGATTTCTCATAACCGTCATTGCGCTAGCCGTGACGAAAACCGCGGCGATGAGCGCTATGCCGATCCCGCGGTATCGGCGTGCGACCAGCATCAATAGCTCCGCAAGTGCGATGCTAAAGCCGATGGAAGCCGCATACACCCATCGTTCCGCCATAAAATCATTCAGTTTGATCACCAGAAAGGGCGCCATGTTGATAAAAAACCAGAGTATTGAAAACGTTATGAGCGGACGGGTCTTCCGCAGATAAAATGCTGCGGCAAACAAACAGAGAAAGAGCAGCAGCGAGAATATCACGCGTCCGTCCATGATCAATGACGGCTTCACCGAATGATCGATCGTGAGACCAATGGGCATGACGAGAAGACCCAGATATCGGGCAATGACCCTGAGCTCCGTAGAGATATGCGTTGACCACGGTCGAATTGCATCAGCCGATGGATTGCTGATGTAGGGTATATACAGTACGAGCAATAATCCGATTATAAGAAAAAACGGCGCATGGTATTTGAGACGTGCCAGACGAAAAGTACGATCTTTTGTCACCAGCAGGTAGTCAGTAAGAAGGAGAAGCGCGGGCAGCACGACAGCGGATTCCTTGGTGGACAATCCGAGGAGAAACAACAGCAGACTTGCGCCATACCATCCGGGACGAAGTTTTTTTTCCGTGGCAAGGAAAAAACAAAGTATTGACGCGAGCATGCACAGGGTGGCCAGGACAGACGATCGGCTCGACAGATAGGTCACGCTCTCGGTTGCAATGGGATGGACCAGAAAAAGGAGCGCGGCAAGCATCCCCGCTACCGAATAATTCCTGCGTTGATCGGATTCGACAAAGCGGAAGAGGATCAGGTAGAGCAGAAACGCGGAACCCGTGTGAAACAATAGATTTACCAGATGATAGCCGAAGGTATCAAGCCCGTTGACCTTGTAGTTCAATAAAAATGTAAACTGGAGAAACGCCCGGCCGTTTATAACAGAAACCAGGGAACCGGACAGCCATGTTCCGAACACTGTAAATGATTTAAGGTGAGGATTTTCCTTCAGGTAAGCGAGGTCATCATAATGGAAAGGAACGCTGAAAGAGTTGAAATAGACCAGCGTACCCACCATGAGAAAAAATAGTAATACCGTTCTGGACCGGATGGTCAGGTTGTTCACGCAGCACCCTCATACCAGTAAAGAAAAAGCCGCCCTGACATGCACAGGGCGGCCGTTTTTATCTGATGGCCGTAACAAATCTGTTCGACAGCAACGTGGTCATGTAAGCATTTACCAGCCTGCGGATTTGCTCAGAACCGCTTTTTGCACGGTTGTCTCCGGAGACGTGATCGTGATGGTGTACGTGCCGCTGCCGATGGTGCCGACCAGTGTCGCACCTGCCCCCAGGCCCCATCCATCGGGTGTTCCATCCAATGCGCCCATTAATCTTGTTGCACCCGCGGCATCAGCGGTAATAAAGTTGGTCGCTGAATTGGTGATGCGATTGTTCGCGAAATTGATCGCTGCAGCGGATTGAACCGCGCCATATACGCCTCGTGCGTTCGCAATGGCAGCCTGCGACTGCATATCAACGTACTTGGGGATCGCAACGGCCGCGAGAATGCCGAGGATCACGATGACCATGACCAATTCGATGAGCGTAAAACCTTTCTGTGTTCTTAACATAATATTTCCTCCTTGATTAATGGTGAATCTATGATCCACCCGTTAGTGATTCGAAGTTATGATCGGTTACCAGCTTTCATATCCCCGTGTCGACGACCTCACCTCCCCTTTATCGGGCTCATATAAAAACGGTTTGCCGAAGGCATCAAGCTTATTCCCACTGCGATCAATTGCGTTTTTCAACAAATAACTCTCATCAAAGAACGACCCGCTTGCCGCACTTGATCCACTCCTTGCCGGCAGCATGACCTTTTTTTCCATCATCTCCGTCAGGCTTGCCGGATTTCTTCCGTTCAACATCCTAAACAGCTTCAGACTGGTCCGAATATTCGACAGTTCTGCTTTAAGCGCCGATTCCCGGGCGGCAACCGCTACTCGCTGGTATTTCTGGACGACAACACCGGTCAATAGCCCAATTATACAAAGAGTTACAACGGCGTCGATCATGGTTAGTCCTCGAACGTCCTTATACGAGATGCCCAACCATTGCCTCCAGGTTATCGTAGTATGGTAACTATAGCAAATAACAGAATAATCGTCAATGAAACAATACCTCGGTGGTCTTCTTTAAAAACCGGATATTATTTTTTAAAAAGGCTGAGCATATTCCACATGGGAAGAAATATGCCCAATGCGAGGAACAGAACCATGCCCCCGACAAAGAGAAGCAGAATAGGCTCTATCATGGTCGCGAGATTCTTCAGCGCGTACTCCACATCAACATCATAATAATCTGAGACCTTATTCAGCATGGTGTCGAGGTTCCCGGTCTCCTCGCCCACAGCCATCATTTGCACCACAAGCGGCGGAAAGAGCCCTGAAGCTTCCATGGGCCCCAGCAACCCCTTCCCCTCGCGAAGATTGTCCCTCATTTCTTCGACGACCCGGGCTATGACGACATTGCCCACGGTCTCTTCCGCGATCTCGAGCGTCAACAGCATGGACAAGCCGCTTTTCTGCATGGCGCTGAATATTCGTGCAAACCGTGAGATCGCCACTTTCTGAAATACCATGCCGAATACCGGGATTTTTAATTTCAGCTTGTCCCACTTCCACCGGCCATCCGGTGTATTCACGTACCAGATCACCAGCCATACCAGAAGAGCGATACCGGTGATGATCAGATACCAGTAATGCTGGACCGCATAGTTGATGCCGAGCAGAATACGGGTCGGCAACGGCAGCTCGGTCTTGAACCGGTCAAAGATCACCACGAACTTCGGAATGACGAAGCTGACCAGGAACACGAACGCAAGACTGATGGCGATCACCACGATCATGGGGTAGCGCAGCGCTGTCTTTACCCGCGCGCGGGTCTCCGCATCATGTTCGGACAGCACCGCGAGCCGGTCCAGGATGTCATCCAGAATACCCGCGGTCTCGCCTGCCCTGATCATGCTCACATACATTTTATTGAATATCTTCGGATGTTTGGCAAGCGCGTCGGAAAACGAACCTCCGGCCTCGATGTCCCTCCGGATTTCGGCTATGGCGGCTTTGAGCCGGGGGCTCTCAGCCTGTTTTTCGAGCGTCGCCAAACACTGAATGAACGGCACACCGGAACTCACGAGCGTGGCAAGTTGTCGGCTGAAAACGATGAGGTCCTGGGTCGTTACCTTTTTGACCATGGTAAAAACATCCGACCCCGCGAAAAAAGACGGCGTTTCCTCCTCGATCTGCACAGGAATTAAGCCCATGCCGGCAAGGTGGTCCGCCACAGCCTCCTTTTTCCCGGCGTCCATGACCCCCGCCTGTACAGCCCCTTCTTTGTCCCTCGCTTTGTATCGGTATCTCGGCATGGTACCTGTCACCCTGTATGAAAATACACCTTCTTCACTGCTATTTAATTAACGTAACACAAAAACAAAACTTCCGCAATGTACACCTGCGAACAAGAAAGCAAAGGCCGCCAATTTATCTTGGCGGCCCTCATATCAATGCATGACTGGCAGAGAACCATCTCTTGCCTGTTTGCTTATCCCCGTTCTCGACAAAAGAAACTCACTTGAATTCCTTCATAAACTGTTTCAGTTCGGCGTCTTCAGGCGCCAGTTTCAGGGCTCTCGCCCAGGCGTCCTGGGCCTTTTTCTTTTCTCCCATCGCATAATAACCTGAACCAAGTCGCTTCCAGGCCAGCGTGTTCTCCGGCTGTACCGCAATGATCAGGCTGCAGTTCTGAATGGCAAGATCGTAACGGCCTTCGTAAATATTGTTGAGCGCGGCGAACAGATACTGATTGATGATATTCATGTCCTTGACCGGCGGCTCCATGGACCGCACCACGTCAAGATGCTCCCGTTCCAAAAAGTCGCGGATCGATGAAACGAGACGGTTTTCCGAATCTAGCTGCTCGGCATACCGTACGGCAACGATCGCCGCTTTCGGATTTCCATCCACCAAAATATGGTTTGCCAGCGCCTTTCTGAGCATATCATACAGCACGCCTTTATCATCGATATTCTGGACGACATTGAGCGTTTTGTTCAAGCGGTCGATCATCTTTTCCACAAACGCGTCGTTCGGGTTCTCCGCAATGATGCTGTAGTACACATCGCGCGATGCCGAATATTTGCCTTCTTCGACATATTTTCTCGCATTCCCGTACATGGACTCAAGCTTGGTGCGAACCGCGCTCGATATATATTTGGCAGCCGCGTCCTGCTTCCCGTCCAGTTCGAGCACCTGCCGCCACTCGGCGATGGCCTGGTCGAATTTTTCCTGCTTAATGAGCAGCTCCGCCTTTTCGTAATGCTCCTGCACCTTGACATCAATAAGAGCCTGACGCGATGTGGCAAGCATTTCCTTTGCGCGCGCATCGTCGGGTTTCATCGACAACGTTTTTTCCAGCTCATTGATCGCCAGATCATATTTCCGCTCCTTGATGAAGCGCTCCGCCAGCTGATACATGGCGTCCGACGTGTTGTCCTGGATCAGCTTGTTCGTAAGCTCGATCAACTTGGTGATCCGCGGTTCGCCCGGGTTCGTTTTCAGAATCCTCTGCCAGATATCGATGGCGTTCTTGTAGTCACTGCGCCAGTACGCTTCAGCAGCTTGCTTGCAGAAAGGCTCGATCATTTGCTGCTCCGCGAGACTGAGATAGCGGGCAGCGGTCTTGTCACCGGGGCTGATAATCAGGACTTCCTTGAACAGCGGCACGGCATCACTGTAGTTGCCTTTATTGAACTGCTCAATGCCATTCCGCTGCAGTTTGTCGATCTTTTCAAGCTCCTGCATGGTAAGCGCCTGGGCGCTCGTTGCAAATCCCATGCAGAGAGCAACTAGTACGGCCAAAAAAACGTTCACCGTGCGGAGCCTCCTCGTAGAATGGTGATCTCGATCCGCCGGTTCTTGGCGCGACCGCTCTCCGTATCGTTCTCAAAAGCCGGCCTGAATTCCCCGAAACCGTGGGCCACAAGCCTGCTGCGATCGATTCCTTTGTTGATGAAAAAGTAGATGACGCTGAAGGCCCGCGCTGCGGACAGCTCCCAGTTCGAGCGAAACTTCGCGCTGTGCATGGCTATGTTATCGGTATGCCCTTCAACGATGATCATGTTGTCCATATCTTTCAGGTGTTTGAAAAGCTCATTAAAAAGGGGGAGGATTTCTTCATGCAGCTGCGCGCTGCCGCTGTCGAAGATCACCTGGCTTTCAAGTTTCATCTTGATGAACCGCGCCGAAATGGTCACCTGCGCCTTATCCGACATCTTCGCGCTGTTAATGACCCCCTGCATGCTGGTAGTCAGGGCTATTTCTTTCCTTGCCTGCTCACCCCTGGCGCTATGGGGCCGCGTCGAAGCCATTTCCGCGATCGCACTTTCATATTCCACGGATTTGTCCGCGGTTATGGAGAACGAGTAGAACATGATGAACAGGATGACGAGGACGAGCATCAGGGTGCTGTACGGAAGCATCCAGAGCTCCGTTTCATCCTCATGTTGTTCTCCGCTGTCATGAGACATCTTCGACCGCATCGTCACTGGCTCCCCCCAGGCTGGCGCAGGATCGTGATCTCGATGCGCCGATTCCGCGCCCGGTTCGCGTCATCATCATTGGGGAATGCCGGATGATACTCGCCGTATCCTCCGGCGATCAGTTCGCGGGGAGCCAATCCTTTGGAAGTAAAAAAGTCGATGACGCTCACCGCCCGGGCAACGGAGAGCTCCCAGTTGGAACTGTATCCGCCGCCGTGCATGGGAATATTGTCCGTATGCCCTTCAATAATAATGTCATTCGGGAATGCGCGCAGGGGCGCTACGAGGCTTTCCAGTGCACTTTGCGTACTGCTGGTGATCTGGGCGCTGCCGGTGGCGAAAAAATCCGACGGATTGAGGGTAATCTTCACGGTTTGATCGGTTACCGCGATTTTTGCCTGGTTGGCAAGCTTCCCGTGCTCAACCGAATCGCGAAGGTTCATGATCGCTGCAGCTTCCTTTTCCTTCTGCTGAAAACGGTCCCTGCCGGCCTCTACTTTCGCGGCCTTGGTTTTGAGCGAGCTTTCCATGCCCGCGGTCACCACTGCCTTGTCCGCCGCCGACATACGCGTCATGGCGAACAGCATCAGGAAAAACAGCATGAGGTTCGTGGTGATATCGGAAAAAATGATCAGCCAGATACCACCACTGACCTGACTTCGTCTATCGGGAGAGAGCTTCTTCAGATTTACCTCGCCACGCTTTTTTCAGCCGTAGGGACAAACGCGACAAAAGCATTCAGTTTTTTCCGAACGAGCAGCGGAACATCTCCCTTGGAGATCGAGATGACGCCCTCCACGACCATTTCCCTGGTAATGATGTCCCGCTCGCTGTGTCCGTTAAGCTTGGTGGCGATCGGAATAAAGATGTTGGATGAGAAAATGCCGTAGAACGTTGCCGTCACGGCATTGGACATTGCCGAACCCATGGCCGTGGGATCGGACAGGTTCCTGAGCATGTCCACAATACCGACCAGCGTTCCCAGCAAGCCGAAGATCGGGGCGACCGTCGCCATGGTCCGGAAGACGCCCGAGACCTTCTGGTGGTTCTGACGCGTGTAGAAGATCTCCCGCTCCATGTTTTCACGGATCATGTCCTGCTCGAACCCATCCACGAGCATCTGGACCCCGTGCGCAAGAAAGGTGCTCTCGATATTCGGAATTTCCACCTGCAGGCTTTCAATGCCGTCGCGACGGGCCTTTTCAGCATAGGTGGTCAGGGTATCGATCATGTTCTGCCGGTCCTTATCGGTGTTCTTGCTCGGGAAGAACAGGACCCGCATGGACGGAAAAATTTCCTTCAGCACGTCCCAGGGATACGCGATCAGCGTGGCGCTGAACGTTCCGCCGTATACGACGATAAGCGCCAGGGGATTGAACAACATATGCAAAATGCTGCCTGCAGACAGAATGTACAACACGGTAAGAAGAACGGAAATCAGTCCAATGATCGTCATTAAATCCATTTTAGTTTTTCTCCATCTCTAACAAACCTTCTTTGATTAAACGGCGGATGAGCTGCATCATCGTTTGTTTTTCGATCTTCAGTCGCGTGGGAGCAAGAGGACGACTGAGGTCGATCTCCTGCTGCAACCGTTCGGCCGCCCCGGCGGTGAGCGAACCGCTGACTTTTTGCTGGATGTCTTCGGGAAACGATTTAAGAATCTGCGCAAAGAGCGTGGCGTCCATATGCCGGTAGATGACCTGAACCCCCTGCGTGGAAATCTCCCGCATGATGGTTTCGATGTCCTTGACCTTTTGTCGCAGGGACTTGGCCGCAGTGGCGTTTTTCTTTTCCATGAGACCAAACACCCGCTCACGCACTTCGTCGCTGGCCATATCGAGCAGATTCGCCATCTTGTCCTCGCCGCCGATCAAATAGCCGAGACGGCCCCTGATCTTCGACTCCAGTTGGTTGATCTTCTCATGGCTCACTTCCTCGATCTCGCTGAGGCACACGGTAATGTCCGCCTGCTTGTCGCCGGGGAACAGGTCCAGCAATTTCATGGCAAGATCGGAGCCCAGGTAGTTGACAATGATGGCAACATCCATTGCCGGTTCCTTTTTGAGAAGAAAGGACAGGTCGCGTAAATGCTGCTCCCGGATGAAGGAGAAGGGCCGTTCGGGCGCGCCTTCGATGCTCTCTCTTTCCTGCGAGACAGCTGCCGAAAGTGGGGCCAGGGTCTGCGTCATGGCCAGGGGCTCTCCGGATGCACCAGACGAATGCGTTTCTCCGGTTATGTTTTCGCGCATATTGCTGTCCGACTTGAGCGTCTGGCTGCCGAACAGTTTCACATAAGGATTCAGGAGGAACAACGCGCCCGCTACAAGGAAGAATGCTCCAACAATACTCAGAATGAACCAGTAGAGCTGCGGGGGGTAGAAGATAGAGGACCAGTAGAATTTCTTGCTCCTGAAACCGATCTGCTTAATGATCAGTTCATCACCCCGGGTCTTGCTTAAACCAACCACCCGGGTAGCTACATCGGAGAGGACCTCTTTCAGGGTATCGGAAACACTGTCCTCCATGAGCAGGGTCACTACCAGTCGTTTTGTGGAAAGCTTGCTGGACCCGACGGGAGCGACAATTTCCGAGGTCTGCTCCCTGCCCAGCTCTTTTTTCATCGGCACACCCGGCAGAACAACCGCGTCAGACTGTCTTTTTGTGAGGCTTCCGCGGCTGCCGGCAACGTCACCTTCGGACGATTTTACCTCAGCGTTCACGATGACAATGATCCGGTCGTTGCCGATGATATCAGCCAGTACGGTCCTCAGCTTTTCTTCAAGAAATCGTTCATACGAAAGCGAAAAACCAAGTTCATCGGTCGCGCCGAATACCGGCACTGGAGCCGTTGTGATGAGCCCGAGTGACACCAGGACGGCCATCATGAACACACTAAGGACATTACGTGCCTTCAGCATAATCCTCCCCACTTCTGCCTGCCAATGTTTTGTTTATTAAAAAATCTGTATGTGTGATTTGATGCGAACGCTTAACTGCTTGAAATTGAGTGCAGATTATACCATTAGCCCCAAGGGTGAGTCAATGCATTTTTCTTTTTTAAGGAGGCATCCTCTTGTCCTGATTGTTTGCAGGTCTTGATGTTCCGGATCGTTCCCGCTACAATGCACCAGTTAATAAACCAAGCTATGTTCCCTAATCCTTTTAAAAGATTATCCGTCCCAACCTGTTTCAAGGAAGCCAGGTCGGCTTTCCTCCTGACCGTTATTTTTGTCAGCGTCTTCCTCAGCTGTACCTTCATGAGAAACGGTGTTTGGCAGAACGAACTAATGCTTGGCAGCGACATCGTTCAAAAGAGTCCCCGCAAAGCACGGGCAAACATCACCATGGGCACTGCCTGCCAGACCGCCGGGTTTTTCGATAGAGCGCTCTTTTATTATGCGACTGCCGCAGCCCGGGAACCGGATTCTGCGGAAGCCCACAACGGCCTCGGGCTTGCGTATGCGTCGCAAGGTGCCTTTGATCTGGCCATTCTGCATTATCGGACCGCCCTGGACCTGAGCCCTGCCTATGCCAAAGCACATTTTAATTATGGACTGATCTGCATGAATCCCGCGGTCAGGAATATCCCGCAGGCGAGAGAAGAGTTTGAAGCGGCCTTGCATTTCGATCCCGAGCATCAACAGGCACGGCAGTTCCTTTCCTATATCGCCCGGCACTACTAGTACCATAACAAAATAAAAACAAACATAAGCGGTTCGGCGCGTTTGGGAAACACGCCCTACGACTTCAATAATATTATATCGTAGGGACCGTTCCCCGAACGGTCCGCACTATTTCGTTTTGTCTCATAATTACCTGTTATAGGTTCATATCTTTTCCAGTTCGACCCTGAAAAAATCATACGCTTCCTGGTCGAATATGCAGAACTCGACCAGACCAAGCGAAGAAGAAGCATTTTTTTTACTATATGCCGCGGTTTCACGCACGAGAATTTCCGCGCATCTCTTTTTGGGAAAGCCGAAAATCCCGGCGCTGATAGCCGGGAGGGATATGCTCTTGAAGTTTTTTTCCTCAGCTAATTCCAGCACGCTTTGCACTGCGTGGGTGAGCTTATTGTCCTCGTCGCCCTCTCCCATCATGGGCCCCACAGCATGGATAACGAAGCGCGCTTTCAGGTTCCCGCCTCTTGTGATCGCCGCCTTGCCGACGGGAACATACCCGATCAAATCGCTTTCACGCTGAATAACTGGTCCGCCTTTTTTCGAGATGGCGCCAGCGACGCCTCCACCGTGCTGGAGATGACTGTTCGCGGCGTTCACAATGGCATCAACGTCGCGCCCGGTAATATCCCCGGAAACGAGGCGAATAACCGTATGGTTGATCCTTCTTTCGATCATCGTCCCACTGGTCACTGATTGCTGGTGAAACTCGCCTTCTTCTGCACCATCTCCACGACCGGCAACGACGGAATTTCGCTGAGACCGTACAGTTTCTCGAGCTTCATGTCCGCAGGCAGGTCCTCCAGTATTTTTTTTGCCTGACTCTGATCGGCCTGCCGGTAGCGAAGGCGGGCTTCAACCCTGACCATTCCCTTTCTTTTCAACGGGGACAGGCTAAATTCAACTTGTTTGTATCCCTTCGGGGGAATCGCGTCATTTCTTCCAAACGAGGTCACGGCCCAGGGATCCAGCGCAAAATGAAAGTTCGTTCCCATCCCTTCGGAGTTGAACACGGTGGTACCGGGCGACAACGAACCTGATTTGTCAATTCCGCCGCTCTGCATGACCATCTGCCCGGAGGCGTCCTTTGCAACGACTTCAAGCCACATTTGGCGCATATTGGTGAGCGAGGTGGGAAGGAAGTGGCCGGCCCGAATGTTCCTGACCGTCACCTTCACCGCGAACAACGCCTTGTTCCGATATACCGGAACAATTTCCAGGTCAGCGGCCGCTTTCAGTTTTGCGACCGCCCTGTCGTATCTCGTGCGCAGCATGGTTGCGAGTTTTGTATCGCCCGCCTTGAGCGCCGCGGCTTCGGCAAAATATGACAGCAAATAGTTCGCCCCGCCGAAATAATGATGGTACTTCGAGGGTACGGGTTTTAGAAGCGTGTCCGCGGTACGAATAAAGGTGTCGATGTCCACCATGTGACAGTCCTGACACAGAATGTTTTTCTGCGCATAGGGGCTGTTCCGCCATTCGATATACGTGGACTCGATCGGGAAGAAGCTCTTATAGTGGCTCAACTGATGACAGGCCCCGCACATCTCAGCCCTGACGTGCAGCGTGGATTCCTTGCATACATGGAAGCCTCCTCCGCACCCGTCAGCGGGTTTGGAGGGCCCGTACTTGATGAGCCGCATGCCGTCCTTCGTGTCCTCGCCGGGAGTCAGGACAAGGGAGCCGTTCTCCGGTTCATTGCTCGGCGTCTCGAAATGCGTCACCGCGCTCACCGAGTGGCAGATATCGCAGGACACGCCGGCAAGCGCCATGCGGCTGAGGCCCGCGAGTCCGGGCCCCTTGATCTCTTCGGTCACCACGCCCGCGGGCGAGTGGCAGCCTTCGCACTGGCGCGTCACCTCGTGTCCCAGTGCTTTGAACCCCTTGTTCATCTCACCCTGATAAAGCGGGTCCTGAAATGCCTGCGCATGGGATGAACCGGTCCATTCTTCATATTGCTTCGGATGGCATTTCGCGCAAACTTCGGGAGCGGTGAACGGCGCCGATGACTTGGTCCATTTCAAAAGCGACGGATAGTACGGAAACATCGTTCGGTCCACGTCAAAGTAGCTGGATTCAGCGTGGCAGATGCCGGACAGCAGCAGCAAGCATACCATTGAGCAATATGCAGCCCGAACAACAGACGCTCTTTTCATGCAACCTCCGTGAAACAGAAAACGTAATGCTACAATCTTTCCCCCCGGCCTCTCCGCCTCTGGAAGAAAACAACGGTTAGGGCGAACAGAACGAACATCAGTATCGGATAATTGATCATGAAGATTATCGGCGTAAGGAGCAATCGTACAATCATCCTCAGCATCTCATTTCCGCGTATGACCTCCGCAACAGGCGGAGAGTACTGATAATATAATGTTACCACCGCTCTTCCCGCGCGGTACGGAAGAAGGTACGAGTCCCTGAATTTCCGCAGGACCATAACGTGCGGATCGAGGTACGATCCGTATGCAGCTGTTGCGATAAAGCAACCGCTTCGTGATTGCCCCGCAGCATTCCCCTGCTCCGCCTCGAAACCTGTTTCAGATTCCGGCCGAGCTTTTCGCATATAGGATATACCGCTTAACCCGCTGACAGGTTCAGGCGTCAAAGAGTCCGCGCTGGAAACATTGCTCCCCCATGTCCAAACCGTTCCATCACTCTTGAGTGCAAGGGTATGATGACTGCCGCCGGCAATGGCAACGATGCTGCCGGACAATGAGCTCACCAGGAAAGGAGTTTTGTTATCCACCAACGTCCCATCTCCCAGCTGCCCATGGTCGTTCGAACCCCACGTCCAGACCTTGCCGTCGCTCGTAAGCGCAATGGTATGGTTCCATCCGGTTGCAATCGCAATAACGCTTGTCGTCATTCCGCTGACAACAACAGGAACATGCTGTTCCGTAAACGTCCCGTTTCCCAATTGTCCGGATGCATTCAACCCCCACGTCCAGACGGTGCCGTCGCTCGTGAGCGCAGCGCTATGGACCGACCCGGTTGCCAGGGACACAACCTCTTGCAGTCCGTTCACCAGCGTTGGGGTAGACCCGCTGACGATCGTCCCGTTGCCCAATTGTCCGTGGTCATTCAGGCCCCATGTCCAGACCGTACCGTCGCTGGCAAGAGCTGCCGAATGACGACCGCCCGCCGCAATGGCCACGGTTGATCCGCTTATCTGTCCGACCAGTGAGGGCGTAGACGTGCTCACCAGCGTCCCGTTTCCCAATTGCCCCGCATCATTCAAGCCCCACGTCCAGACCATGCCTTTGTTCGTGAGCGCAAGGGAATGCCCCCCCCCGCCTGCAATTGCGATCACCCCGGCTATGGCTGGTGCTGTCACCGGGGTCCATGCATCCGCATTCGTACCCTCTTCCCATTTTCCGGCTGCATTTTGGCCCCATGTCCAGAGGCCGCCGTCGCTCTGGTGTGCGATGGAGAATGACGCGCCGGCAGACACCAGGTCGACGCCGCTCATTCCGGCCACCGTTGCCGGGGCCCCTCCGGGCCCATTGGTACCGTCACCCAGTTGCCCGCGATCGTTCACACCCCATGCTGAAACGGTGCCATCATTATTAAGCGCTAGCGAGTAATTGCTTGCAGCAAGACGAGGCGACTTTAAGAGCGGACAAATCGATTTCTTCGGACGCGATGAAGGAACACCCTCCGTGTTTCCAATACCCAGCGCCCCGTAATCATTTCGGCCCCATGCAAGCACCCTGCCATCGCTTCTGATCGCAATCGCGTGTGAAACACCGGCTGCGATCGCCACAACCGACATCGCGCCAATTGTTTGCACAGGAACCATTTGACCTGATGCCGATGTATAGCCAACTCCTAATTGCCCAAGATCGTTGGCTCCCCACGCCCAAACCGTGCCATCATTCTTGAGCGCTATCGTGCAGTTGCCGCCGGCAGCAATGGCCGAGCCATTCGACAGCCCGATCACCTGCACCGGAGTGGGACTATTCGTCTTCGTATTGTCCCCGAGCTGTCCCTGATCATTAGCGCCCCACGTATAGACCGTACCGTCGCTTTTAAGCGCTGCGGAATGCTGGTACCCGCCTGCCGCCGACACGACACCTGTTAGACCTGCAATCATTACAGGAATATTCTTTGCTAAAGTCGTCCCATCTCCCAATTGTCCTGCGTCGTTGAAACCCCATGACCATACCGTTCCATCGTTCTCGATCGCAAGGGTATGGTTCAGCCCCGCTGCAATGCCAATAACGCTTGTCGACAACCCGCTGACCAGGACGGGAGCATGCTTTTCCACGGTCGATGCATCTCCCAATTGCCCGAACCCGTTTTTCCCCCATGACCAGACCGTGCCGTCACTCTTCAGGGCAACAGAATGGCTTTCTCCGGCCGCAAGTGACACGATATCTGACAACCCGGCAACCTGGACCGGAGCGGGCGAATTCGTCGTCGTATTGTCCCCTAATTGCCCATGATTATTGTACCCCCATGACCAGACCGTGCCGTCGCTTTTGAGAGCTAAAACGTGAAATTTGCCGCATGCGATTTGTACGACCCCCGTCAGGGCACGAAGCTGCTCGCGCACCTGCGATGAAGCGCCTTGAGAGGTGTTTATGTCTGCGGTTCCATTGCCCAGCTGTCCCAAAGAGTTCAATCCCCATGTCCAGACACTGCCGTCGCTTTTCAGCGCTGCCGAGAAAAGTTGTCCCGCGGCAACCGCCGGCCTGGCCGTGTCCAGGGAATAAACAACTGTCCAGGTAGAACTTGCCGGCGTGGCATCCACGTTGCCGGCGGGATCGATCGCCCGAACTTCGAACGCATGGCTTCCATAGATAAGCTCCGTGTATTTTTGCGGATTCAAACACGGAGCAAAGGACCCTCCTCCGTCAATGCGGCACTCAAACGATGCGGTTGCGGCGATATTGTCGGAAAAAGTAAAAGAGAATGTCGCGGATGTTGTTGTCGTCGTACTACTCGGCCGGGAAACAAACGAAGTCTCAGGCGGGGTCAGATCCACGGTCCAGGTATAGACAGCCGGCGCGATGGAAATATTCCCGGCTGCATCCTTTGCCTGTACACTGAAGGTATGGGTCCCCTCGGCAAGAGACGAATACGACTTCGGGCCCACGCATGCTGAATATGCTCCGCTGTCAAGGCTGCACTCGAATATAGCCGTCACATCCGGTGAGCTGAAACTGAAGTTTGCTATGGTGCTGTTCGTCGGATCAGATGGGTGAGCTGTAATGGCAATATCAGGCGGCGTCCAATCCACCGTCCATGTGTAGCTTGCAGGAGTGGGATCAACATTTCCAGCTGCATCGATTGCGCGTATCTCAACGGTGTAACTACCTTCAATGAGTGTTGCGAAATACACCGGACTCCAACAGGGTACATACCCCCAGCCGACAACGTGGCACTCGAACCCTGCGGGGCCATCAGGTGAACTGAACGTGAACCCGCCGGAGGTACTGCTTGTCGGATTTACGGGGTGCGAGGTGATCAAGGTATCAGGGGGAGTAATGTCTATGGTCCATGAGTAACTTGCCGGTGTCGAGTCAATGTTCCCAGCCGGATCTTTGGCCCGCACGTTAAACGTATGGTTCCCCTCCGCAAGCGCCGCGTAATTTTTTGGGCTCACACATGCGGTAAAGGAACCGTTGTCCATGCTGCAATCGAACGTTGCAGTTGCATCCGGTGAACTGAAACTGAAACTCGGCGATGTGTTGTTGGCCGGATCAGGGGGATTTGCCGTGATCAAGGTATCAGGAGCTGTTGTGTCGATGGTCCATGTGTAGCTTGCCGGCGTTATGTCGATGTTTTCTGCGGGGTCATGTGCACGTACCGTAAAGGTATGGGGTCCCTCAGCCAGGGTAGTATATGTTACGGGACTGACACAGGCGGCAGAGGTTCCGCTGTCTATACCGCACTCAAAAGCGGCTGTTGCATCCGGTGAGCTGAAACTGAAGCTCGCGGATGTGTTGTTGGTCGGATTACTTGGGCTCGACGTGATTGATGTATCGGGAGCGGTTGTATCGATCGTCCATGAGTAGCTTGCCGGTGTCGCATCGATGTTTCCTGCCGCATCCTTTGCCCTTACAGAAAAGATATGGCTCCCCTCGGCAAGCGTCGTGTATGACGCCGGGTTCGCACAACCCGTATAAATTCCGTTGTCAAGCCTGCACTCGAACGCTGCCGCTGCATCAGGTGAAGTAAAGTTGAAACTCGCGGATGTGCTTTTCGTCGGATTTAATGGATTCGAGGTCATCGATGTATCTGGAGCGGTCGTATCGATCGTCCATGAGGAGCTTGCGGGTGTCGTGTCGATGTTTCCCGCAAGGTCCTTTGCCCGTACCGAAAAAACATGGTTTCCGTCGGCAAGATTTGCGTACGAGACAGGACTGGCGCAGGCTGCATAGGTCCCGCTGTCCCTGCTGCACTCGAATGTGGCTGTTGCATCGGATGAGCTGAAGCTGAAGTTCGCGGATGTATTGTTTGTCAGGTTAGTTGGTTTCGTTACGATCGAGGTATCAGGGGCCGTCGTATCGATCGTCCATACGCAGTTTGCAGGAGTGGCATCGATGTTTCCGGAAGTGTCCTTGGCCCGCACTGTGAAGACATGGCTCCCCTCTGTCAGCATGCTATACGCGGCCGGGCTCACGCAGGCTTCGGTGACTCCGCTGTCCATGCCGCACTCGAATGTTGCGGATGCATCCGAAGAATGAAAGCTGAAATTCGCGGTTGCGCTGTTTGTCAGAGGTGCTGGTTGCGACGTGATCGTCGTATCAGGGGCGTTCAATTGAATGGCCCATGAATATACCGGCGGCGCCGGATCGCTGTTGCCCAGCTTACTTTTTGCCCGAACGCTGAAATCATGGTTTCCCGCGCCGAGTCCCGTATAGTTCCTGGGGCTCGCGCATGCGGCAAAAGCGGCCCCGTCCAGACTGCACTCGAACAAAGCTTCGGCATTTGAACTGCTGAAACTGAATGAAGCGCTCGAACTGTTTGACGGGTTGGGCGGAGACTGCGTGATGGTGGTATGCAGCGTTTCAAGCTGCACCACACCGCAGGGAGAGGTCTTATTGCCGGCAACGGTTATGTTGCTGATCGTGCCCTCGCATATGGAGTCTCCTGCTGCGTTTACCCCCTGGATGGTCAAGGTCCTGTTGGAACCGACGGGCACACCCTGGATGGTCCCCTGTCCGAGCGATGCGTCAAAGTCCTTTTGCAGTGTCGCCATATCCGGTCCGGTCACGATAAATCGTACGGTTGTTACATCGGGTGGGGCCGCCCTTTTTACGTGCGAGGTATGAGAGGACTGACGCACGACCGTCGCCGCAGGCCATTTCACCTGTACGGAAAGCGAGCCGTACTCCGTGACTTTGGCGCTGCCCTGGCCGCAGGCGGACATCACCACGGAAAGCAGAAAGAGAATCAGATACGTATACGCTTTTTTCACCACGACTCCCGACACTACCATGAAGCGGAGATGTCCCCGGTGCTGTTATTTCCCGAAGACCCGTTGCCCTTGCCATGGCCGCTGGCAGCGGCGGCGATCCCGCCGACAATCACGGCGCCGAGCGCCCATTTCCACCAGGTGGTTTTCTTTTTCCCTTCTTCGGTCTTCAGTTGTTCGGGCTTCTTTATATCACGCGTAAAATCATCCTGCATGCGCTGACCTTCCAAAGCAGCAGGTTTAGTATCCTTCGCGCCGGGTTCATCTGCAGGCTGCGATAGGAGGGATGATCCCTGTTCCATGGGCATGGGTTCCGCGGTTGCAGCCGCATGAACAGGCATGGGCAGCAAAAATGAAGCGAGAATGCCGGCGACAATGATTTTCTTCATACGTTTGGACCTCTCTCAAAAAATACAGCCGTTGAAGCTTTTCTATGCAGGATGAGACGCAAAAGGATTGTCATCAATACTCCTTCACGCGCTCCCGAGGCAGCATTTTTTATACTTCTTGCCGCTCCCGCAAGGGCAGAATTGATTAAATAATCCTGCCCCCGGATTCAGTTTTTCTTGGCGTGTGCCGCACTTCTCTTCGGTGAAACCAATCGCGGATGCGAGCGTTCCAGGAATTTCTCGAACTTACGGCACATGCGCTCAAAAGCCATGAGGGCATCATCGCTGTCAAGGTCATCTGGCATCATGCCGCCGGCGTAGACCGCCTTGTAGAGCGTTTCGAGCGGATCCGACTTATAGTCCGCAAAGATATCCACCTTTTTGATGATCATCCCGCCCAGCAGCCATGCATGGTCAATGTAGCGCTTTATCGTGCGCCGGGCCAGGCCCTCCGCGATCAGTTCGTTCAGGAAGGCCTCAAAATACGAAAGCAATTTCTTGCCATACACCCTGTCTTCCTCGATCCCCATCCATCGTTCCGGCCACTCGTCGAAATCCGGGGAAAGTTCACGCAAAGTCATAGATTGTTTTTGTTGCATCAATAAATCTCCGCAAAAAGGACATTACTTCACATCATACACCTTCAGCACCTCATCCCCATAATGGTAAATGACCTTCACAGCGATCTTGCCGGTCTTGGGCTGATCAAAGGGCTGGCTGACAGGCGAATAACGCATGGACCAGGCAGCTTCGTCCACTTCAGCGCGGAGGGCGCGTTTACGTTTTTCATACGGTTCATCTGCTCCGGTGAAGTAGGCATGACGAACGAAGAAGCTTTCGCCGTTGTTGTTCGTGTCGATGAACCAGCAGGCGATGTCGTCGGTGGATGAACTCCGAATTTGGCCCGTCGTCGGATCGTAGACATCCACACCTTTGATCTCGACGGTGATTAACCCCTCCTTGCTCCTCCCCTTATCTAAGGGGAGGTTGGGTGGGGTTACTTTCCTTATCTCTAACTTCAATAAGCTATCGGCTTCAAATAGCTTATTTTTTATCGGAATAAAAAAACCCGTCCGAGGCCTTTCGGCTGGTCAGACGGGGGCAGATGAATTCTATGAAATTGACAGAAGCGCACGGATAGGCTTCTGTAGATTCAAACTTCTTATGAGCGCATGTTAATATGGTCATCATTATTTGTCAATGTCCTTTGTTTAGTGTGTCCTTTGTTTAGTGCCCATTCCATGGCATACTCTGGCGCAGCTTTGGTGGAGAAACTCACAGAATAAATTTGACATTTTATAGGAAATCTTTAATAGATGTATCGGAGGCTTTGGAGCGCTTCGGCGCTACATTGCCCTGCCTTGTCTTTCTTGTGCTCGCCGGTGACTTCGACGATGAGGTTGAGTTCCCCCGATGCCCCCTCACCCCCACCCTCTCCCGCAAGGGGCGAGGGAGCTTTCATACGAACTACGAAGTCGGGATAATAATTCTTTTCCTCACCGTTCATGGTATAGGGAATGGTAAAGTCCAGATTATAGTTCTTGGCGTAGCTTACGACTTCATCCATGTCCTCAAGAGAGCTCGCCATCTTTTGTTCCCAGGAGATCGTATCGGCAACCACGTGCGAGATATGGCACTTATCCGGTCTGGTTGAATATACCGGCCGCGTGGTATCGACGTCCACATAGCGGGAAAATCCGATGGTGTCGTAGGGTTTAAGAATGGGCTTAAGCGCTTTCTCCCCTGTGTCGCCGGATTGCCGCTAAATCAGCCATTTTACTCACTCCGCAAAGGAAGAATCCTCCATATCTGCTTGACGACTTTACTATAAAATACTGCGAAGGGCAAGCGGGAATGACGCCAATCAGTTTGATTTTGGAAATATCCGCTCCTGTGCTATAATCCTTCCATGATGAATCCACTCGACTTCGCCGGTCTCCATCCTGTTGTTGCAAAAAAAATGACCCCCATGGTTGAGGAACTGCTGAAAACCCATGCGACGAACATGCACTCTTTCCACGTCGTGGGCAGCGCCGTGCTCCCCGATTACGACGAGAAAATATCCGACATCAACTCGGTGGTCGTTTTGAATTCCATGGACCTCGGGTTCATCACCTTCCTCGCGCCACTCGGCAAAAAATACGGGAAGCAGCGCATTGCGGCCCCGCTTGTTATGACGCCGGAGTATATCAGCAGCTCTCTTGACGCATTTCCGATCGAATTCCTCGATTTCTCACTCATCCACAAGACCGTGTATGGTGCGGACATCCTGAGGGACCTGCAACTCGACCGTTCCAACCTCCGCCTCCAATGCGAGCGGGAGATCAAGACCAAGCTCATTCATCTGCGGCAGGGATATATCTCTTCTCTCGGCAAAAAAGAGCTCTTGAGCGCAGTCCTCGTTCGGTCGATCACAGGGTCCATGGCCCTGTTCCGGGCCGTCATCTCCCTGCTCGGCAAGGAATCTCCGGTGATGCGGGTCGATGTTGTTCACCTGATCGGGTCCTCGGCAACGATCGATCCGACCATCTTCGGTCAATTGCTCGCGCTCAAGGCGAACCGCATCAAACCTTCGGAGCAGGAACTGCACGAATTCTTCGAGCGCTACTATCACGCTCTCGAAGCCATGGGAAAAATCATCGATGATCTCTCTCTATAGAAGAATTCAGGCTGCGGTAGTTATCCTGCTGTTCGCCTGCTCAATCGCGCTGGCATCTACACCTGAGCCTCCCGCGGTCCCGCGCGATTACGTGGTGGATCTTGCAAATATCATCAGTGCGGAATCGCAGCAACAATTAAATACCTTTCTCAGAGAACTTGAACAAAAGACCTCCGCGCAACTGCTCGTTCTTACGGTCCAGAGCCTTGATGGCCAGAACATCGAAGAATTCGCTTTCAATATTAAAGAAAAGTGGAAACTCGGCCAAAAAGGCAAGGACAACGGCGTGCTCCTGGTCGTCGCAGTCAAAGACCGGAAGTATCGCATCGAGGTCGGCTACGGTCTGGAAGGCGTTCTTCCTGACAGTCTTGTCGGATCACTCGGCAGGGAGTACCTTGTCCCGTATTTTCGAAAAGGCGACTTTGCTTCCGGCATCATCGCCGGTACGCTTGCCATGGTCCGGACGATCGCTGAGCATGACAGAGTCCAGATTACCGGCCTTTTGGACATTCGCGTTTCACGGGGCTATGATACGGCAATCCCGCTTAAACCCGCGCATCTTGTCATCATGGCAATTTTATTTGTCATTGCGCTGGTCCTCTTCATCAACAGTCCCCACCAGTGCCTGCTGATCATGCTGGCCGCATCGATGAGCGGCGGCAGAGGCGGCTGGTCGGGCGGAGGCAGCGGTTTTGGAGGAGGCGGCAGCTTCGGCGGAGGCGGCGGAGGCAGCGGTGGAGGTGGAGGGGCGTCGGGGGGATGGTAGATACAGTCTCAAGTCTCAGGTTTCAAGTCTCAAGTTTTTTGGATCGTTACCATATATTTCAGGAGGGCACAATGAGCAATGCGGTAAAAATACTACTGGGTATCCTCGCAGTCATCGCGATCGTCGCGATCGGCGCTGTCATGTACGGCGTCGGGGAATACAACAAGTCGGTGTCCATGGATGAGCAGGTCAAGTCACAGTGGGCGCAGGTCGAGAACCAGCTGAAGCGGCGCTACGACCTGATCCCGAACCTGATGGAGACCGTCAAGGGTTATGCGAAGCACGAGAAGGAACTGTTCGAGAATATCGCGAACGCCCGGACAAAATATTTCCAGGCGAACACCGTGAAGGACAAGATCCAGGCCTCCAACCAGCTTGAGGGCGTCCTCTCGCGGCTGCTGGTGCTGCAGGAGACCTATCCTCAGCTCAAGGCGAACGAACCGTTCCTGAAACTGCAGGACAGCCTTGAAGGCACGGAGAACCGGATTGCGGTCGAGCGCAAGCGTTACAACGACGACGTAAAGGCACTAAACACCTACCGGAGGACCGTGTTCGGAAGGTTCTTCGCCTCTCTTGCCGGTGTCAATGAGGCCGCGTACTACGAGATTCCGCAGGCGGAAAAAGAAGCCCCCCAAGGTGAAGTTTTAAAAGCTGGACTGGTGGCTGAGGACTTTGGGCTGTGTTTTTTCTCTCGCTCTATCCTCTACAAGGCCGCGGAGATCGGTGCTATCTTTACGTAAGTCGGTAACGGTTGCACGTAAAAAGGGCTAAACTGTTATCTCTTCTCTGCTCGTACAATCCCTTAAAAGGAAAGTTTCCTTAAGGAGAACAATGGATTCATATCGAACAGAAAGAATACACAGCATTGATTATATCAGGTTTTATGCTATATTCGCCGTTATTCTTACGCATACTATGCCTTTCCATGATACCTTTTACGCTCTTTCAACCGGAAAGCTGAACCTCATTTTTGAAGGAACATTCGACTTTATTGTCAATCTCAGCATCAGATTTGCTATTCCATTCTTTTTTATAATTGCAGGATACTTATACGGCAGGAAGGCTGCGCAGGGCTCAAATACTGGCACCAAGCTTATGTCCTCACTTCTGAGACTGATGAGCATATGGTTTGCCTGGTTTGTTCTTTATATATTCATTCCCAATATAGATGATTTGATTTCGGCCTATAAGGACCCAACCAACTGGTTCACTGGATACGTAGACCGTTCGCTGATCCTTAACAGGCTGTTCGATGGTGATCCGATACATTTATTAGGAGGGACTTATGGTCATTTGTGGTTTATTCCGGTGCTCGCTTTTGCGTTGTTGATCGCAACCCCATTTTATCGAGCTAACCTGCTGGGTGTCTTTTTGATACTGGCCGGGACGCTTCTTGGCGTCGTCCTAACGGCGGGAACGTATGGTTTTACACCGGCTGGAATGTTTGCGAATAAATTAATCGACAGTTACTCGTTGCCGCTAGGTTCGGTGTCAGTGCTTGTGTTCGCGATATTTTATGTTGCCATCGGCATGTGGCTATCTTTGAAAAACATCACGTTTTCGATCGGATATTCATTGGGTTTGGCCGGGGCTGGCTTTGCTCTTTCAGTAGCTGAAGCAGTGATACTCCGCTTTTTTACGGATGGGAATCCATTAATTGTCAGCAATTATCTGGGGACCACCCTTCTCGCAATTGGTGTCGCGACATATACTATTTCAAACCCTCATGTCGGCAAAAACAGTTTTTTGACAAAATATGGCAAGTATACGTTAGGCGTTTACGTTATTCATGCTTGCATTTTACAATATCTGATGCTGATGAGTTACTTTGTCGTTGTTCCCGGATGGCAAATAATATTCCCTATTCTAGTTTATGTGTTTTCCCTGGCCCTGGCTTGGGTACTTTCAAAAAATAAATGGACCGAGTGGGCCGTTGTTTAGGCAGCGGGTCCTGTGTTCGTAAAAATGGGACATCGATCAATGGATATCGATGCCCCATTTTTCAGACTCATGCTTGGTACGTCAGAATAATATCATTGATTTGCTATGGGATTGAAACTTCCGTCAAAACAGTTTGTGATCTTAACAGTTCCGGTACCTTGGACAGCCCCAGCGAGTTCGGATCCGGCCATCATCAGGGTATTTTCCGCCCCGACATTTATAGATACGCTTCCACCTCGTATGCTGCTGTTATAAACCTTTATATTATTATTAATGTCGGTGCCGATATCTAAAGCGTAGTCCCCAGAAATATCGCTATTTCTTATTGTCATCAACGTATTGCCCTGTCCCATTATTCCCACGTTCGAACCGTTACCAATAGTCTCGATGGTAACACCATTCAAGATCATTGGACCGGAATTGTTTCCCGAAAACAAAATACCCGCGGTAAGTGAACCCGGAGTCGGCCCGCTTCGCTCCGCATGAATCTTGACGTTAGTAAGTCTAAGGTTAGAATTAGTCGCTAAAATGCCGAGCGCCCAAACTCCATCAGGATAAACATACGCATTTATGTTCACATTTGTGAAAGATACAGAGGCTAAATTCGCGCTGACAGCGACAGTATCAATACCCGAATTGGGCACGCTCGGACCAATCATTTCTACCGTAATGTCTCGAACTTCTGCAAAGTTTACCTCGGAAGCAAGAAAAGCAGTCGTGTTGCCAACAAAACTGGACCATCCTTGAATTTTAGTTACATTTTTGCCGCTTCCCTCAATATCCACATAGGATTTCATTAACAGGTACCCCATTATGCTATAATCTCCAGGCATTATTTTTATCAAATAGGTGTTAGCAGCAGATGCGTCGCTAATAGATGCCATGGCGGCCTTAGGATCCGTAAAATCACCATTGCCATCCGTTGCAACCACGATAACTTTTGAATACTTCTTTTGATATGCACCGTCATGATTATGCGTCACGTCCGACTTACCTGCGAGTGCAGCATCCAGTCCGCTCACGGTCGACATCGCTTGGGTATGAGATGCAAGCGCAAAAGCGGATGCGTGCTGCCCATCCACGGTATCCGCATTCAAGCCCACCGAGGATATTTTTGAAGCGGAGATCAGGCCGGATATCTTTGCATCCGTTACCGCTCCATTCGCAATTTTTGTTGACGTTACTGCGCTGTCGAGAATCTTCGTTGTTGTTACCGCGCCATCAGCGAGCTTGGCTGTAGTCACGGCACTGCTCGCCAACTTGCTTGTTGTTACTGCTCCGTCCAGAATGTTCGTCGTCTTTACTGTACCCGGTCCATCTACAAGATAAGCCGCAAAAGATGTTCCACTAAAAAGCGATACACATAAAACAATGCACGATATAAGACTCACTTTACGCATAACTACCCCCCATTGAAGCAGATTTAACTCCATTTACTACATCACGTACAATTTTGTTTTACACCAACAACATCCTCCTTTCTCTGAGCACGGTCGTAACAAATATAAAACCCATGCATCCTTTATTGGACACATGGGTTCAGCGATACAATATAATTTGAACAAGCCGGATTCCCGATTGAAGAATTCGGGAATGACAGCGTCGGGTTATTTGACTGACTGACTGACTGACTGACTGACTGACTGACTGACTGACTGACTTTGCAGGATAAGTGCCATCACAAGCCTCACAAGGTAATAAAGTATTTCAAGCATCAACTGGCGCCTGAGACAAAAAGTAGCTAGGAGAATATAATACGAATGCAGAGAATGCAAGTGAAATCAGTGACTTTTTCAGGGTATTTTTGGGGTATGTCAATTATTTGGCATCATCTACTAAACACAGACAACCCTCTCTTGAAACCCGGGCGCAACATCGGCATGTGAAAATAACTTGCTTTTTTTCCTATACCGCCGTAATGTAAGCGCCTGCTAACAATTTTACGATAATGCCGAAAGCCATAACAAAGGAACAACTGCTCCTGGCGACCCTCAAGCTTATCTCCGCCAAGGGCTACCTCGGAGCAACAACGAGGGAAATCGCCCAGGAGGCGGGCGTGACAGAGCTCACCCTGTTCCGGCACTTCGGCTCAAAAGAGAAACTGTTTGAAGCGCTCCTGAAAGACTACACCTTTCTGCCGAAGCTCAAGGAGCTTCTCCCCGAACTGGAAGACCTTCCGTATGAGGAAGCGCTCACGCTGATCGCAACACGGTTTCTCCTGTCCCTGCAAGAACGGAAATCCATGGTCAGAATCATGTTTTCCGAGATAACGATCTATCCTGACAAGATCAGGGTCGTCTATAACAAATTCATTGATGACGTCCGGGCCACGCTTGCGATCTATTTCGCCACGATGCTGAAAAAAGGCCATCTGCGCGCCGTATCTCCGGAAATGGCGGCGCGCATGTTTTTGGGAATTCTTTTTTCCTACTTCAGATCCGAAGAGATCATGCGGGAAAACGGCATGTCGAAAAACAAAATGAAAAAGGACATCCGTGCATTCGTAAATATCTTCGTTCACGGGACTCAGAACGAAAAACATTAATTTTGTGGAGATTGACATGCGCTGGAACGGGACTTTTAAAAAATTGGTAAAATTTGCGGCGGCTTGTTTCGTAGTATTTCTAACAACACCATCACCTGCATTACCCTCTGGGGAGCAGCAGAAACAGACCGTCACGCCCGCTGCTTCAAAGCCGGAGGTGCTCACCCTGAACCAGTGCATTGAAACAGCTCTGCAAAAAAACCCCGCGATCCTTGCCGCGTCCGGCACCCTTAACGCAAGCAGATCGAGAGTGGGCCAGGCCCGGGCGGGGTACTATCCCCAGATCACCGCATCAGCCGGATACAATAAATACACGCTGGCCGCCGATCCCACCGGCGCCAAACAAGACCAGTATACGGCCGGTGCCACCCTGACGCAGAATATCTTTGATTTCGGCAAAACCTGGAACCAGGTCACGATCCAGCAGCGAAATGTTGATGCATCCCGGGAAGATCTCAGGAATGTCAACAGTCAGATCGTGTTTAATGTCAAACAAGCATATTACGGGCTCCTCCAGGCCGAGAAAAACAGCGCGGTTTTTAAAGAGACGGTCGTGCAGTTCGAGCAGCACCTCAACCAGGCCAAGGGGTTCTATGAAGTCGGTGTAAAATCGAAATTCGACGTGACCAAGGCCGAGGTGGACCTGAGTAATGCGCGGCTGAACCTCATCAGAGCGGAAAATGCGCGGAAGATCGCGCGAGTGACCCTGAACAACGCCATGGGCCTTCCCGATGCGGAGGCTTACACCATCGAAGACACCCTCTCTTTTCAGAAAAACCCCGTAACATTCGAAGAAGCGCGGCAGAAAGCTTTTGCCAACAGACCCGATCTCAAATCCATTGCAGCGAGGCGCGAATCATCGGAGACCTCGCTCTCTCTGGCGCGCAAGGGCTATTTGCCGACCCTGAGCGGCAATGCAAATTATACCCGGGTAAGCGACACCTACCCGCCCGACCAAAGCGGATGGAGCGCGGGTGTGACCCTCACCTTTCCGCTCTTCAGCGGCTTTTCAACGGGCTATCAGATCAGCGAGGCAAAAGAGAATTTGTATGTCCTGAAGGCCAATGAAGAGGCGCTGCAGCAGGGGATCCTTCTTGACGTGCAGCAGTCCTTCCTGAATCTGCAGGAAGCGGAGGAGCGTGTCGCCATTGCCGCGCTCACCGTAAAACAGGCAGAGGAAAACTTTGACATCGCCAAAGGACGGTACGAAGCAGGCGTGGGAAGCCCCATCGAAGAGACCGATGCCCTCGTAGCGCTGAGCAACGCCAAAACAAACCATATCGCAGCGCTTTCAGATTATAAAGTTGCCGAGGCAGCGCTCGTGAAAGCGACGGGAGAATAATTATGATTGCTGAGCATCGCGTAAAAAAGCAGCCGGATGGATCTTTCTATCCGCATTCGATTTTCGTTTTTTTTCTTGTCGGCCTTTTGATCCCCATCCTTCTCTCATCCTGCTCGAAGAGCAAACAAGCGCCTCCCCGGACCGTGCCGGTCATTGCCGAGAGCGCCAGCCAGAAGGACATTCCACTGCAGTTGAAAGCAATCGGGAATGTGGAAGCATATAACACCGTAGCCATCAAAACCCAGGTGAACGGCGAGATCGCAAAAGTATTTTTTAAGGAAGGTCAGGACGTGGCCAAAGGCGCCCTGCTGTTCCGGATCGATCCCCGGCCGTTTGAGGCTGCGCTTCGTCAGGCGGAAGCGGCTCTGACGCGCGACCGTGCCCAGGCCAAAAACGCACAGGAGAATGCCAAGCGATCCGCTTCGCTTTCGGAAAAAGGTTTTATTTCACGCCAGGAGTTCGACACCGCACGAACCAACGCCGACGCCCTCGAGGCCGTGGTGCAGGCGGACGAGGCCGCGGTGGAGAATGCCCGGCTCCAGCTGGAATATACCGCCATCATGTCCCCCCTTGACGGCCGGACCGGCGCCATCACCGTGGATAAGGGCAATGTTGTGAAAGCGAATGATGTCTCCCTGGTGACCATCAACCAGATCACGCCTATTTACGTGACCTTCTCGGTGCCGGAGCAGGACTTGGGGAATATTAAAAAATACCGGGATGCGGGCGAACTGCACGTGGAAGCGATCCTTCCCCAGAACAACGGAGCGCCGATCACCGGGACCCTGTCCTTCATCGACAATAAAGTGAATACCGCCACGGGTACGATCCTGCTTAAGGCAACCTTCCCGAACAATACTCGTGTCCTATGGCCCGGCCAGTTCGTAGATGTGGTCCTGACCCTGACCACGGAGCGGAACCGGATCGTGGTCCCTTCGCAGGCGGTCCAGACCGGGCAGCAGGGCCAGTATGTGTATGTGATCAAGGACGACATGACCGCGGACCTTCGCGTGGTGACACCAGGAAGAGCCTACCAGAACATGATGATCATCGAAAAGGGCATTCAGACAGGCGAAAAAGTCGTGACCGACGGACAGCTCCGGCTCGTGCCGGGGACGAAGGTAGAGATCAAGAACGAGAAAAAGAAAGAATCGTCTGCCACAGAAACACTGAGTACACAGGGAAAATCGGTAAAATAGGAACTGTACGGCGACTTTTTTGACACGGATTTTCACGGAATGCAGTTATTTGAAATCTTGTTGTATTTGTCCGTGTACATCTTAACCAATCCGCCTTGATCCGTGTCTAAAGTGTTGTTGTCCTCTGCGTCCACTACGGTGAAAAAGGTTTACCATGAACATCTCAGAACTCTCCATACGCCGTCCCGTCATGACCACTCTGGTCATGCTCTCGATCCTGTTTGTAGGCATCGCCGGGTACCGGCTCCTGCCGGTCTCCGACCTGCCAAATGTGGACTTCCCCACGATCCAGGTGTCCGCGAATGTACCGGGTGCTTCTCCTGATACCATGGCAGCCGCGGTCGCAACCCCGCTGGAGAAACAATTCTCGACCATTGCCGGCATTGATTCCATGTCCTCGGTCAATACCCAGGGAAACACCCGGATCACAATCCAGTTCACGCTGAGCCGAAATATAGACGCCGCTGCCCAGGACGTGCAGGCCGCCATTGCAGCGGCAGCACGCCAGCTGCCGGAGGACATGCCGAGTCCTCCGTCGTTCCGCAAAGTGAACCCGGCGGACTCACCGGTGCTATACCTGGCCCTCAGCTCACCCACCCTGCCGCTCTCTACCGTGGACGATTATGCCCAAACCATCATTTCCCAGCGCATCTCCATGGTGAGCGGCGTGGCCCAGGTTCAGGTCTTCGGGTCCCAGAAATACGCGGTGCATGTGAAATTGAATCCCCGCGCGCTGGCAAGCAGGGGCATCGGAATCGACGAAGTGGCCGGCGCCATCGCCAGCGCGAACGTGAACCTTCCGACTGGTACGCTCGACGGATCGAACCGGGCCTTTACCATACAGTCAACAGGACAACTGATCGATGCCAAGGCTTACCGCCCCATAATCGTGGCATACCGCAACGGCGCACCCGTACGGCTCCAGGAACTGGCCAACGTGATCGACAGTGTGGAAAACGACAAGGTAGCGAGCTGGTTTAAGGACACCCGGGCGATCATTCTCGCCATTCAACGTCAACCCGGCACAAACACCGTGGAGGTTGTAGAATCCATCAAGGCGCTCCTACCCACCTTTCGCCAGCAGATACCAGCCTCGGTGAATCTCGAGATTCTGTTCGACCGATCGGAATCCATTCGAAATTCCGTGCATGACGTGCAATTTACCCTGATCCTTACCGTTTGTCTCGTCGTGCTCGTGATCTTTTTGTTCCTCAGGAACCTCTCGGCAACGGTTATCCCGAGCCTGGCGCTTCCTATGTCCGTCGTGGGCACATTTGCCGTCATGTATGCTCTCGACTTCAGCATGGACAATATGTCCTTGCTGGCGCTCACGCTCTCGGTCGGGTTTGTGGTGGACGACGCTATCGTGATGCTCGAGAATATCATCCGTCACATGGAAATGGGCGAAACCGTCATGGAGGCCGCACTCAAGGGTTCCAAAGAGATCGGGTTCACCATCCTGTCCATGACCATCTCGCTGGTAGCGGTCTTTCTCCCCGTATTCTTCATGGGCGGCATCATGGGAAGGCTCCTGCACGAATTCGCGGTCACCATCGGCATGGCGATCCTGATCTCGGGGTTTGTCGCCCTGACACTCATCCCCATGCTGGCAAGCCGTTTCATCCGGCCGCATGGCAAAGAACAGCACGGCAAACTGTATAAAATCTCGGAGCAATTTTTCACGGGCATGTTGAATTTTTACGAGCGAACCCTGACCTCCGTGCTTCAGCACCGTCTGGCAACGATGCTCGTCTCAGGAGCCATCCTCCTTGCTACAGGATTCCTGTTCTGGTACATGCCGCAGGGCTTTCTTCCGAGCGAGGACACTGGTCAGCTGGCCATCGTCACGGAAACTGCGCAAGGGACTTCGTTCGATTCCATGAAACAACACCAGCAGGCCGTGGCTGCTATTGTACTGAAAGACCCGAATGTGGATGCTTTTATGTCGAGCGTTGGTGCGGGCGGCCCAAGTGCGTCGGGAAATCAAGGACGTCTCTTTATCCGGCTCAAACCGCGCTCCGAGCGGAAGGAGCATGTTGACCAGGTGATCCAGCAGCTCAGGCCAAAGCTCGCGCAGGTTCCCGGGATCATGGCTTTTCCGCAAAATCCACCCCCTATTCGGATCGGCGGGACCATTACCAAGAGTCTCTATCAGATCACGCTTCAGAGCCCGGACATCAACGAGCTTTACGAAAATGCGCCCAGACTTGAGGCGAAAATGCGGGAATTGCCGATCCTGCTGGACGTGACCAGCGACCTGCAGATCAAGAACCCCCAGGTAAATGTGGAGATCGACCGGAACAAGGCATCGACACTCGGCATCAGCGCGACCCAGCTGGAGGCAGCGCTTCAGGCCGCCTATAGCCAGCAGCAGGTAACAACAATTTATGCCCCGAACAACCAGTACCGCGTCTTCCTGGAACTCCAGCGCGAGTATCAGGAGGATCCGTCGGCCCTCTCTCTGCTGTATATCCGCTCGTCAGGCAATCAACTTGTCCCTCTTCGAACAGTGTCGAAACTCACCCAAAATCTGGGGCCGCTTTCCGTGAATCATCTTGGTCAGCTGCCTGCGGTCACGCTTTCGTTCAACACCCGTCCCGATGTCTCCCTGGGAACCGCCATGGACGCTGTGAATAAAATCTCCCAGGATACGCTTCCGGCAACCATCTCCACGAGTTTCCAGGGCACAGCGCAGGCGTTCCAGTCGTCCATGCAGGGGCTCGGCATCCTGCTGTTAGCCGCAATCCTGGTGATCTACATCGTGCTCGGCATTCTCTACGAAAGCTTCATTCATCCGTTCACAATCCTGTCGGCCCTGCCTTTTGCCGGATTCGGCGCGATCGTGACCTTGATGATCTTCGGGAAAGACCTGAATGTGTATTCCTATGTTGGAATCATTCTGCTCGTTGGCCTGGTAAAAAAGAACGGCATCATGATGATCGACTTCGCGTTGGATGCCCAGCGTAAGGAAGCCGCATCGTCGTATGACGCCATATTAAAAGCCTGCCTCGTCCGTTTCCGCCCCATCATGATGACAACCATGGCGGCGCTTCTGGGCACCCTTCCCATCGCCCTCGGTTTCGGCGCAGGCGCGGAATCCCGCAGGCCGCTGGGTCTCGCGGTGGTCGGCGGCCTGCTGTTCTCGCAAACACTGACGTTGTATGTCACTCCTGTTGTCTATCTGTACATGGACCAGCTCCAGCGGAAGCTTAACACGCTGCATATTTTTCAGGCCCGGAAAAAGGCGGCAAACCATGAGTAGGGTTCGGCATAGCAATGCGAATGGCGGTATCCTTGATGCATCGGCATAATGCAATCTGAACGCTTGTAACCGGACTCCCGCTCCTTCAAGGAGAGGACCGGGGTGAGAAGGAACGCATATGACAAAACAAAAAAATAGCATCGGCCGAACCGCCGCGATATTCGGCGTCCTTATTTTGCTTCTCGTCAGCTGCAAAGGCGATGAACCTTCATTCCGGACCGAACCGGTGTCCCGAGGCAATATCCAGCAGAACGTGACGGCAACAGGAACGGTGAACGCCGTGACCACGGTACTGGTAGGAACGCAGGTGTCGGGCACGATCAAGAACCTCTATGTGGATTTCAATTCCCATGTCACCAAGGGCCAGCTGATCGCACTGATCGATCCTGAAATGCTCCAGGCGCAGGCTGCGCAGGCGCGGGCGAATGTGCAAAAAGCGGATGCTGCGTACCGCGACGCGGATCGAACGCTCAAACGAAACCGCGAGCTCTTCGCTAAAAATCTGATCCCCCGCAGCGACCTCGATACGGCGGAGACGACATTTGACGGCGCCAAAGCGACGTTGGAACAAACGAAAGCCGCGCTCCAGGTGGCCGAAACCAATTTGCGATATACCCGCATCATATCTCCGGTGGACGGTGTAGTAATTTCACGCAACGTGGACATCGGTCAGACGGTTGCCGCCAGTTTCCAGACACCGACGCTTTTCACCATCGCCCAGGACCTCACCAAGATGCAGATAGATACGAACATCGCGGAATCTGACATCGGTGTCGTTGCGATCGGACAGCAGGTGGAATTCACCGTGGATGCCTATCCCGATACCACGTTCAAAGGTAAAGTGTGGCAAAAGAGGCAGGCACCCATAACCGTTCAGAACGTGGTCACGTATGATGTGGTGATCCAGGTGGACAACCGCGATCTTAGACTGATGCCCGGCATGACAGCGAACGTTTCGATCATCATCACAACACGGGAGAATGTTCTCAGGATCACGAATGCGGCAATGCGGTTCAGGTTCTCTGATCGCACTGCTGGCGCGGCTGGGAAGCAGGGCGGGAACACCTCCGAGAAAAAAGGACCTTCGGTCTGGATCCTCGAAGACAAAAAACCGAAACGCGTCGCCATAACTCCCGGTATCAGCGACGGTACGTATACTGAAGTTGTGTCAGGCGACCTGAAGGAGGGCCAGCAGATTATCGTCGAATCTTTGAAGAAAGCGAATTCGCCGGCCACGTCAGGGCCGCCGAGGATGTTCTGATATGGCACTGATCGAAGCACGAAAACTTACCAAGGTATACAGTCTCGGCGACGTGGAGGTCCGGGCGCTCGACGGCATTTCGACGACCATCGAGAAGGGCGAATTTGTCGCCATCATGGGGCAGTCAGGATCTGGCAAGTCCACATTTATGAATGTGCTTGGATGTCTGGATACCCCGACCAACGGCAACTATCTTCTCGACGGCACGGATATCGGTCATCTTTCAAGGGACGAACTTGCCGAGATCAGAAACAAAAAGCTCGGGTTTGTTTTTCAGGGATTCAACCTGCTGTCGCGGACCTCAGCGCTTGAAAACGTGGAACTCCCGATGCTCTATAATGGTTTTGCCACGCGCGAGCGGCAGGAGCGGGCCCGACATGCCCTGAAGAGCGTGGGCCTCGAAGGCAGAGAAGACCACCATCCGAACCAGCTTTCAGGCGGTCAGCAGCAGCGGGTCGCCATTGCCCGGGCGCTGGTGAATGAAGCCCCCATCATTCTTGCGGATGAACCCACCGGCAATCTCGATACCAGGACCAGCGTCGAAATCATGGAGCTCTTTGTGCGGCTGAACCGCGAGTCGAACATAACGGTTATCCTGGTGACCCATGAGCCGGATATCGCATCATTCAGCAAACGGATCATACGGTTTTCAGACGGTCATATCGTGAGTGACGAAGCGGTGAAATAATTTCGGATTTCGGACTTCCCGATTGCGGATTTCGGATTGCAGATTTCGGATTAACACCTTTTACCCCGGAGAGATACTTCCATGACATACAAAACAGGCTGTACAGCTTGCGCCGTTCATTCCCCAATCCGAAATCCGCAATCCGCAATTAAAAGATCCGCAATAGGTTCACTATGATCAACATCCCTTCCACTTTCAAGATCTCCTTCCGCGCCCTGCGGGTGAACAAAATGCGCTCCGCGCTCACCATGCTCGGCATCATCATCGGCGTAGGCGCTGTGATCGCCATGGTCGCCATCGGCACCGGCGCCAGCCGGAAAATCGCAGAACAGATATCGAGTATGGGAAGCAATCTGCTCATTATTCTCCCCGGCGCCACGACCTCGGGAGGCGTCAGGATGGGAGGAGGAACACAGTCCACGCTCAACCTGGGCGACGCTGACGCTATCATGAAAGAGTGCCCGGCTGTTGCAGAGGTGGCGCCCAGCATGGGAGGCGTTGCTCAGATCATCTACGGGCACATGAACTGGTCCACCGGCATCAACGGAACGACACCGGGCATGCTGATCGTACGGGACTGGGACCTGAGCGCAGGAAGGTCCTTCACCACGCAGGACGTGAAGAACGCGACAAAGGTCTGTCTGCTCGGCCAGACCGTGGTGGATAATCTTTTCGGGGACCAGAACCCCGTGGGGCAGACGATCAGGATTAAGAATGTGCCCTTTACCGTGATCGGCGTTCTCTCGCGCAAGGGCCAGAATGCCCAGGGGCAGGACCAGGATGACACGATCGCCATCCCCGTGACCACAGCCCAGAAAAAACTTTTCGGGACCCAGTTTCCCGGCATGGTCAGGATCATCATGGTAAAAGCAAAAGACGCTGAAAGCCTGGCCAAGGCCGAAAAACAGATCACGGAACTGCTCCGGCAGCGCCACCATATCGGCCAGAAGCAGGACGCTGATTTCAGCGTGCGGAACCTGACCCAGATCATGCAGGCTGCGGAAGCGTCCACGAAAGTCATGACCATGCTGCTCGGGGCAATTGCGTCGGTCTCGCTCCTCGTGGGAGGGATCGGGATCATGAACATCATGCTCGTTTCCGTCACGGAGCGAACGCGCGAGATCGGCATCCGCATGGCCATCGGCGCCAAGACCTGGGACATCAGACTGCAATTCATCATCGAGGCGCTTACGCTCTCCCTCATCGGCGGCATCATCGGTATCATCGTCGGCGTCTCCACCGCGGTGATCCTTTCATCGGTTTCCGGCTGGCCCACAGTCGTGTCGCCGCTGTCCATTCTGCTTGCCTTCGGTTTTTCCGGTTTTATCGGGATCTTCTTCGGATTCTACCCGGCGTACAAGGCTTCGCTCCTGAATCCGATCGATGCGCTGCGGTATGAGTAGGGAATGGTGCGGGGGTCATCCGGATACTGCAGATAAGTTTTCATACGATGTTGATGAGTAAAAACCCGGGGATCGTCATTCTGAGCGCAGCGAAGAATCTCGGTTGTTCTGACACTTCAGATTCTTTGTGGTAGAACATGCGAGACCCTTCGCTTTGCTCAGGGTGACGGGGAGAAGAATGCAAGATGACCAACGGTTGTCTTTTAATCCGTGTTCATCCCATTTTTTTCCGTGTCCAACAGGCTCGCGGTGTCACTTGCCCTTCGATTTATCTTTTTCTGTTTTCAATCGTGCCGCCAGATAGTTTGCCGTAAAAATGTAGTCGTCAAGAGCATCGATCTTCTTGTCTTTGTTCAAATCAATCTTCTCCGCCGTGGATGCCTGTCGTTTAAGATATATCTCGAAATCTTTCTCCGTCACCTTTCCCGACCCGTCCAGATCAGCAGAAATCTTCGGCGCCACTGCCAGCGGAAACTCCATCGTCATCTCAGGCAGCAATACGCTTAATAACGCTTCATGGACGTTCGCAGCGGGCCGTGCCTTGATGATCCAGGTATTGGTATTATCCGCGTCTTTTTCCAGAGTGATCAACAGCGCGCCCTGCAACTTGACCACGGGCGCCTTTCCCCCTTCCGTCATGGCGACCAGGACGATCTTCAGAACGGCCTTGCCGTCGGACAAAGCAACCAACGGCTCCTGTTTGAAGCCGACAATCTCCTGCTGCTCGAACAGAGTAATGAATTTCTTCTCGGTCCGTTCTCCGCGGTATTCCTGGAACTTCTTCAAGACACTCTTATAGGAGAGGACTTTTTTCTTCTTGCCCTGCAGCGTTGTTGTCGGCTGGGATGCAGGCTCCGGTGACCTGGCGGATGCACCCGTGCTTCCCCCCTCCGGTCCGGATGCAGGTTTCAGGTCAGGTGTCGCTGGTTCCGATCTTTTCTCCTCACCCGGAGCGTCATTGGACAGGGGAGGCCTTTCGGCAACCTGCGGTGCTTTTTCAACAACAACTCCGGGTCCGGTGTACACCGAAGGGGCGACTTGAGATCCGGTGGACGCCGCTGCACCCGCTGCGGGACGCTGATGGGAATCTTGGGTTCCTGTTTCCGAAGGCGCATCCGCATTTGCATCAGCGGGATTTCCCGACTGTGCAAGCACCGGCACAGGCGCGCCATTGATGTTCGAAAAACTTGCCCTGAACGTCGGGGTCCTGACCACGGACCCGCCTTTGCGGTCAAACGTCAGGGTCACGATGGCGCCGGTGCCTGAAATCGGCGTTGTACGGATTATCGCGATACGTATCGATCCCGGAACATTGGTGTTCACCGCCATCATCGCCCCGGCGATCAGGCCACCCTGGGCCACGCGGGGATTCGCAAGCGCCGATGCATCGTATGTGATCGTAATGTCCAGGGCGGCCGCATCTTCCACACCTGTTCCCTGCAGCAGAAAAGCATTATCGCCAGAAGGGGTCAGAACCAGCGTTGAAGTGGCGAACGCCGACGATGTGCAGCAGATAAACACTGCCGTTAACAAATACAGACATCTCGTTCTTATTCTCATACAAGCCCTCTTATTTGATTTCCGCACTGAATGTAGGGGTCAGGCCGGTGGTGATCACCTGCACCTCTTGTGAACCCGTAGTATTCGGAACATCCCACGCCGTGAAACCGGCGAGGGAAAAATCTGATGACTGAAGATTGCTGCCCGGTGCGATATCGCATTTCACGGTCGCGAATTCGCCAACATCAAAACCGTAGGCATTGACGATATTGATATGCAGCCTGGCCGCCCGTGTCGTTGTTGCCGCCGTATAAACAGCGACCATCAGGGTATTTGAGCCAGCTGCAGCTCCTGATGCTTCAACTATACCACTATCCGGGATCATCGCCGAAGGATTGGCCGCGTCGGGTGCCGTTTTCACGGTCACCCCTGTTGGTGCGGTCAGGGTTATATCGATGCCGCCGATCTTCGTTCCTGTTGGCAGCTGGCCATGCGTCGCTATTTTCACGATCACGCTGGTCAGCTGAAACGGGGTTCCCGTGTTGTTGCTACTGCTTCCTCCGCCGCCACCGCCGCCGCAGGCCAACAGAACTGCGGGGATGATCATGGCGGATACGAGTACTGTTGCGAACCGGGTCCTTTTCATGTTTATTCCTACCTCCGGAGAATGGTCTGGGACGTTCTACATTCCGATGCCGCGGCGTCAGACTACCAACTCACCAGCCCCACCGACTTTCTCAAAATCACGATCACGTCGCCAAGATCAATTTTATTGTCAGGCTGCGGCAGATTGCCGACCATCGGCGCCACGTCGCCGTGAGCCAGTTCGGACGAAGTCGCCGGCACAATGCCGGCGGCAATGCGCAGGGCCTTCAATGCGTCGCGGGAATCCACCACTCCATCAGAATTCATATCGCCATTCGATGGCGAGATCGTTATGTTCACTGTGCCGGTCGAGGTCTTCGGGTCGGGTGCGTTGTTGGTTGTCCCGTTGTCGGCCAGCGTATAGGTGAAGCTGTCCAAGCCGTTATAGTTTGCAGGCGGAGCGTACGTAATGGATCCGTTCGCAAGCGTCACCGTTCCGCCTTTTGCCGACAATGCCGATACCGCTGCGATTGACAGCGTCTGGCCGCTTTCGTTTGACGGCCCCACCAGATCGTTTACCAGCAGGCTGTTGGCAACGAAACTGACCTGCGTGCCTTCAAAAGCCGTCCTCGTGTCACCACCAGCTATCGGAGCATCATTGACCTCAGTCACGGTCACCGTAACGGTCGCTGTTGACGTTTTCGGGTCCACTACGCCGTTCGTTGTTCCATTGTCCGTTACGGTATAGGTGAACGTGTCCGTACCATTGAAGTTCGCCGCAGGCGTATACGTGATATTGCCGGCAGAAAGCGTCACGTTGCCGCCCTGAGTCGATGCCGCAGATACGGATGTCACGGTGAGCTTCTGGGTGCTCTCGTTTGAAGGGCCTTTCAGATCGTTCGCTGTAAGAGCGCTTTCCGGCAATACCAGCTGCGTGTCCTCAGCTGTGGTTTTCGCATCCGCCATGGCTGTCGGCGGATCGTTCACTTCGGTTACCGTAATCACGAAGGTCTGGGGCGCTGACGTGTCCACACCGTTGGCGGCCGTACCTCCGTTGTCGTGCGCGCTCACGGAGACCGTGGCACTACCGTTCGCATCCGGGGCCGGTGTGTAGGTAAGTTTGCCCGATGCATCGATCGCAGGCTGCACAGTGAACAACGCATTATTGTTGTTAGTGACGATAAAATCCACAATCTGCGTCGCTTCATTAACCGGACCTGCTGAAATCAATGTGCCCCAGTTTGCGGCACTCTGGGCGCCGGAGTCTTCGGCTACCGTCTGATCAGCTCCCTTGGTGAATGTCGGCGGATCATTTACCGGAGTAACGGTGATGGTAAACGTCTGGGGAGCTGACGTATCCACCCCGTTGTTTGTCGTGCCGCCATTGTCATGCGCTTTAACGGTCACGGTGGCCACACCGTTCATGTGTGCCGCAAGTGTATAGGTGAGACTGCCGGATGCGCTGACAGCGGGCTGCACGGAAAACAATGCTGTATTATCGTTCGTAACAATAAACGCGATCGACTGTGCCGACTCGTCAGCAGGTCCTGCTGAGACCGCCGTTGCCCATCCTGGCACGGCCTGTGCGCCGGCATCTTCAGCTGCGGTCTGGTCGGTTCCCTTGGTGAACGAGGGGGCGTCATTGACCGGCGTTACCGTTATTGCAAAAGTCTGACCTCCCGACGTATCCACTCCGCCGTTCGTTGTGCCGCCACTGTCGTGCGCTTTGACCGTGACCAGGGCAATGCCATTCGCGTTCGCAGCCGGCGTATACGTGAGTGTGCCGGATGCGTCGATCGCGGGCTGGACTGCGAATAATGCATTGTTGTTGTTCGTGACGATGAAGTCCACAATCTGACCCGACTCATTGGCGCTGCCAACAGAGATCGCCGTTGCCCAGCTGATTACGGTCTGAGCACCGGCATCTTCAAGTATTGCCTGATCCGCTCCCTTGGTGAAGACCGGCGGATCATTGACCGCCAGGACGGTGATCGTGAAGGTCTGGGCAACCGACGTATCCACTCCTCCGTTTACCGTGCCGCCCGTGTCATGCGCTTTCACGGTGACCGTGGCCGAGCCGTTCGCATTCGCAGCAGGCGTATAGGTGAGCGCGCCCGATGCATCGATCGCGGGCTGCACAGAGAACAGCGGATTGTTATCGTTCGTGACCAGGAAGGCGTCGACCGTCTGGGTTGACTCGTTCGGAGGACCGACGGAGATCGCGGTCGCCCAATTTGCAGCGGTCTGGGCTGATGCGTCTTCCAGCACAGTCTGGTTACTTCCTTTGGTAAACGTTGGGGGATCATTCACCGCGAGAACAGTCACGGTAACCGTGGAAGATGCGCTTTTTGCATCTAAGATGCCGTTCGTCGTTCCGTTGTCCGTCACCGTATACGTGAAGGTGTCCGTCCCGTTAAAGTTCGCAGGTGGCGTATAGGATACATTCCCCGCGGAAAGAGTCACGGTTCCGCCCTGGGTTGATACTGCGGATACCGCAGTCACCGTAAAGATCATGCCGCTTTCATTCGCTGGCCCGGCGGAATCATTGACAAGAAGATCGGTTGACGGGAAGGTAAGCACCGCGTCTTCCAACACGGTCTTTGCATCGCCGATCAGTATCGGCGCATCATTCACTTCGGTCACGGTGATGGTCACGGTTGCCGTGCCGCTCTTCGGATCACCAATGCCGTGCGTGGTCCCGTTGTCAAAAACAGTATAGGTAAAGGTATCCGTACCATTAAAGTCAACAGGCGGTGTGTAGGTAATATTGCCACCGGGTCCGGACAGGGTTACCGTTCCTCCCTGCGTTGACACGGCGGATACAATTGTAACCGTGAGCGTCTGGATGTTTTCGTTCGAGGGACCTGCGGTATCATTCGCAAGAAGATCGTTTGAGGGGAAGGTCAGCGCGGTATCTTCCGCTGTCGTTTTTGCGTCTCCTGTTGCCAGGGGCGAATCGTTCACTTCCCACACCGTTATGGTGAATGTCTGGCCAGCCGATGTGTCGATGCCGCCGTTTGCCGTGCCGCCGTTGTCATGTGCCTTCACAATGACCAATGCGCTGCCGTTCGAATCGGGAGCCGGTGTGAAGGTAAGATTCCCTGAGGCATCGATCGCCGGCTGCGCCGAGAACAGGCTGTTGTTGTCGTTTGTCACAATGAAGTCCACGTTTTGCCCCGAGTCATTGGGGCCCGTGGATATTGCCGTGGCCCAGCCTGCCAAGGTCGCTGCTCCGGAATCTTCGGCCACGGCCTGGTTCGCGCCCTTGATGAAGGACGGCGCATCATTTACCGGCGCAACTGTTACCGCTACCATGGCGGTCGCGGTTTTATCATCAGCCACACCATGCGTTGTGCCGTTGTCCGTGACCGTGTAGGTAAACGTATCAACGCCATTGAAATTTACTGGGGGCGTATAGGTGATCGTTCCGCTGACCAGCGACACAACCCCACCCTGGGTCGAGGTTCCGGAGACCGCGGTCACCAGAAGGGACTGGCTGTTCTCGTTCAGAGGACCGGGCGAATCATTGGCAGTAAGCGTGCTGGCGGCGAACACGAGCGGGGTGTCTTCGAGTGTGGTCGCTGCATCATCGATTGCCAGCGGAGAATCGTTCACTTCCCACAGTGTGATCGTAAAGGTCTGCGCTGTTGATGTATCTATGCCGCCGTTCATTGTGCCACCGTTGTCGTGCGCCCAAATGGTGACAACCGCGCTGCCGTTCGCGTTCGCGGCAGGCGCATAGGTAAGCGTCCCCGATGCGCTGATCGCAGGCGGTATCGAGAACAAGGAATTGTTGTCATTCGAAACGATAAAATCAATCAACTGACCGTTCTCATTTGCCGGACCTGCCGAGATCGCCGTGGCCCATCCTGCTACGGTCTGGACTGGGGAATCCTCGGCAACGAGCTGGTCCACGCCCTTGGTAAAGGACGGCGGATCATTGACCGGCGTTATCGTGATCAGAAAGGTTTGCGGAGCCGACGTGTCCACCCCGCCGTTTGTTGTGCCGCCGCTGTCATGCGCTCTCACCGTGACCGTGGCAACTCCGTTCGCATTCAGCGCCGTTGTATACGTGAGTGTCCCAGCTGCATTGATCGCCGGCTGCGACGAGAACAATGTATTATTATCGTTCGTTACGAGATAGTTTATTGCCTGGCCGGACTCGTCAACCGGACCGGTCGAGCTCGCCATGATCCAGCCGGCAACAGTCTGCAGACCGGCGTCTTCCAGGGTTGTTTGATCAGTCCCCTTGGTGAACGAAGGCATATCGTTCACCGGCGTCACGGTGATCGTAAAGGTCTGCGGAGCCGACGTGTCCACGCCGCCATTTGTCGTGCCTCCATTATCATGCGCTTTTACCGTAACCGTTGCACTACCGTTCGCATCGGGAGCCGGTGTGTACGTAAGAGTGCCGGAGGCGTCGATCGAGGGTTGGACAGCGAATAAAGCGTTATTGTTGTTCGTGACGATGAAATCCACGGTCTGGCCCGCTTCATTCGCAGGGCCGGATACGATCAATGTGGCAAAGCCTGCCACGGTCTGAAGACCCGCGTCTTCCAGCGTTGCCGGGTCCGCCCCTTTGGCAAACGATGGCGGATCATTCACCGGAATGATCGTAATGGTCACCGTTGCGGTTGCCGTTTTTGGATCAGCCGCGCCGTGCGTTGTGCCGTTGTCCGCAACCGTGTACGTAAAGGTGTCCGTCCCGTTAAAATTAAGGACCGGCGTAAACGTGATCGCCCCGCCGACAAGAGACACGGTGCCGCCTTGCGACGATGTTCCGGAAACCGAGGTCACCACGAGGGTTTGGCCGCTTTCGTTCGCGGGGCCTGCGGAATCATTGGCAACCAGGTCGCTTGCCGGGAACGTGAGGAGGGAATCCTCAAGCGTGGTTTTCACGTCATCAACTGCTGTCGGCGTGTCATTTACTTCCCACACGGTTATCGCGAACGTCTGCGGCGCCGACGTGTCATTGCCGCCGCCCGCGGTGCCGCCATTGTCATGCGCCTGGACCGTGACCGTTGCGCTGCCGTTCGCATCGGGAGCCGGCGTATACGTAAGATTGCCGGATGCGTCGATCGAGGGCTGGACAGAGAACAACGTAGTATTATTGTTCGAGACGATGAACGTGACCGTCTGTGTGGACTCGTCAGCGGGACCGGCTGAGATCGCCGTGGCCCAGGAGGTCGCAGTCTGAGCTCCGGAATCTTCAGCAACCAGCTGGTCCGCGCCTTTGGTGAATGACGGCGGATCGTTGACAGCAACCATGCTGATCAGGAAGGTCTGGGGAGCGGAGGTATTGATCCCTCCGTTCAGCGTGCCTCCGTTGTCATGCGCGCGAACCGTAACCAGGGCACTGCCGTTCGCATTCGCTGTCGGCGTATAGGTAAGAGCGCCGGATGCGTCGATCGCAGGCTGGACAGAGAACAAAGCATTATTGTTGTTCGTGACGATGAAATCAACCGCTTGGCCTGTTTCATCCGCTGGGCCGGCAGCGATTGTCGTGGCCCAGGCAGCCACGGTCTGGGCCGGAGAGTCCTCACCTATGGTCTGATCCGCTCCTTTGGTGAACACGGGAGGATCGTTGACCGGGGTCACCGTGATCGTAAAAGTCTGCGCCGCGGACGTATCATTGCCGCCGAATGCCGTACCGCCATTATCATGCGCTTTCACCGTGACCGTAGCCAAACCGTTCGCGTTCGCGGCGGATATATAGGTAAGAGTTCCCGATGCATCGATCGAGGGCTGCGCCGAGAACAGGGAAGTATTGTTGTTCGTGACGATGAAATCGACCACCTGTGCGGACTCATTGGGCATTCCCGCCGTGATCGCCGTGGCCCAATTGGTCACGGTCTGAACTCCTGCGTCTTCCAGAATCGTCTGATTCGCGCCCTTGATGAACGACGGCGGATCGTTGACGGCTGAAACAGCAACGGTTACGACGGCTGTCGCTGTTTTATAATCCGCACCACCGTTCGTCGTGCCGTTGTCCTGAACCGTGTAGGTAAAGGAATCGTTTCCGTTAAAATTCAAGGGGGGCGTGTACGTAATCGTTCCGCTGACCAAAGATACAACACCGCCCTGGGTCGATGTCGCTGAGACCGCGGTCACCAGGAGGGTCTGTCCGCTCTCGTTTGCAGGACCTCGTGCATCGTTTGCCAGCAGCGTGCTTGCTGCGAACACCAGCGGCGCGTCTTCGAGCGTGGCTGCTGCGTCATCGACTGCGAGCGGAGGATCGTTCACTTCCCACAGGGTGATCGTGAAGGTCTGCGCTGACGACAGGTCGACGCCGCCGTTCGCGGTTCCGCCGTTGTCGTGCGCCTGCACCGTGACAACCGCACTGCCGTTCGCGTCCGGAGCGGGCGTATAGGTCAACACGCCTGATGCGTTGATCGCCGGCTGAAGTGAGAACAACGCAGTATTGTTGTTCGTGACAATAAAGTTGATTGTCTGAGCGGACTCATCCACCGGTCCTGCCGAGATCGACGAGGCCCAGCCTACAACGGTCTGGGTGCCCGAATCTTCCGCCGCAGCCTGGTCCGCTCCCTTGATGAACGACGGAAGGTCGTTCACCGCTGTTATTGATATCACAAAGGTCTGGGATGCAGAGGTGTCGCTGCCGCCGTTCGCCAAGCCGCCGTTGTCGTGCGCTCTCACCGTGACGGTTGCCGCTCCGTTCGCATTCGCGGCCAGCGTATAGGTAAGAGTGCCTGCCGCATCGACAGCCGGCTGCACCGAGAACAGCACATTGTTGTTGTTCGTGGCAAGAAAGTCCACCACCTGTCCTGACTCATCCGACGGTCCCGCCGCGATCGCGGTTGCCCAGGCTGCCACCGTCTGGGTGCCTGAATCCTCGACCGCTGACTGATCGGGCCCCTTGGTGAAGGACGGTGCGTCGTTGACCGGGATCACCGTGATGGTAAAGGTCTGGGGCGCCGACGTGTCGATGCCGCCGTTTGCCGTGCCGCCGTCGTCATGCGCTCTCACCGTGACCAGGGCGGCTCCGATCGCATCCGGCGCTGTCGTATACCGGAGATTGCCTGCAGCATCGATCGAAGGCGGCGATGAGAACAATCCGTTGTTGTTGGTGGTGACTATGAAATCCACGACTTGAGGCGATTCATTGAGAGACCCGGGCGCAATCGACGTGGCCCAAGCAGCCACGGTCTGGGCACCGGCGTCCTCGGTGATGGTCTGGTCCGCTCCCTTGGCAAACGTCGGCGGATCGTTCACCGCGGTCACAAAAACGGTCACAACAGCCGTTGCTGACTTCGGATCAACCACCCCGTGCGTGGTCCCGTTGTCCGTGACCGTATACGTGAAGGTATCAGTTCCATTAAAATTTAACGGAGGCGTATACATGATCGTTCCGCTGATCAGTGATACAAGACCGCCCTGGGTCGAGGTCCCGGTGACCGCGGTCACCAGAAGAGCCTGGCCATTCTCATTCGCGGGACCGGGCGAATCATTCACGGTAAGCGCGCTTGCGGCGAGCTCCAGCGGCGTGTCTTCCATGGTGGTCGTCGCATCGCCCGCTGCCACCGGCGGATCGTTCACTTCCCACAGGGCGATCGTAAACGTTTGCGCTGCGGACGTATCCACGCCCCCGTTCGCTGTACCGCCGTTATCATGGGCCTGGACCGTGACGATAGCGCTGCCGTTCGCGTTCGCGGCAGGCGTATAGGTAAGCGTCCCCGCCGCGCTGATCGCGGGTTGCACCGCAAACAATGCATTATTATCGTTCGCAACGATGAAGGTAACGATTTGACCTGTTTCATTGGCGGGACCGGCCGAAATGGCCGTGGCCCAGCCGGTCACGCTCTGCGAACTGCTGTCTTCTGCCAGCGACTGATCGCTTCCTTTTACAAACGATGGCGGGTCGTTGGACGGATTGATCGTTATCAGGAAGGTCTGGGATGCCGATGTGTCACTTCCTCCGTTCACCGTGCCTCCGCTGTCATGCGCCCGCAACGTGACCAGGGCAACACCGTTCGCGTTCGCCGCGGGCGTATACATGAGCGTACCCGTCGCGCTGACCGCGGGTTGCGCTGAGAAGAGGGAATTATTATCGTTCGTCACAATAAAATCTATTGCCTGACCCGATTCATCCGCGGGGCCTGCTGAGATCGCCGTGGCCCAGCCGACAATGGTCTGGGCAACGGAGTCTTCTGCCACGATCTGATCAGCCCCCTTGGCGAATGAAGGCGGGTCATTGATTGCAAACACCGTGATATAAAAGGTCTGCGCTGCCGACGTGTCACTTCCTCCATTTGCCGTGCCCCCATTATCATGCGCTCTCACCGTGACCTTGGCGTTCCCGTTCGCGTTCGCTGCGGGCGTAAAGGTAAGCGTACCCGTCGCGCTGACCGCGGGCTGCGCCGAGAAAAGGGGATTACTATCATTCGTTACGATAAAGTCTATGGTCTGGCCGGATTCATCCGCAGGACCAGCCGAAATCGCTGTAGCCCAACCAGGCAAGGTTATCGCGCCTTCGTCTTCCCCCCCCGCAATGTTTGATCCCGCGGTGAAGGAGGGCGGATTGTTCACCGGGATCACGGTCACAGTCACCGTCGCTGTCGCGGTCTTGGCGTCCGCTACGCCATGGGTCGTACCGTTGTCCGTAATCGTGTACGTGAAGCTATCGGCCCCGTTGAAATCGGGCACAGGTGTGTAGGTAATCGATCCACCGGCCAGGGATACGACGCCGCCCTGCGACGAAGTGCCGGAGACCGCGGTCACCGTCAGGGTCTGGGTGCTTTCGTTCGCCGGACCGCGGGAATCATTGGTCTTGAGCGTGCTTGCGGCGAATACCAGCGCTGTATTCTCCAGCGTGGTCTTTATGTCATCAACCGCAACCGGATCATCGTTCACTTCCCATACCGTCATCGCAAAGGTCTGCGATGCCGAGGTGTCAATACCGCCGTTCGCCGTGCCGCCGTCGTCATGGGCCTGGACCGTCACCGTCGCGCTGCCATTCGCATCCGCGGCAAGAGTGTACGTCAAATTGCCCGCGGCATCGATCGCGGGCTGCGTGGAAAACAGCGGATTATTGTTGTTCGTAACAATGAAGTCGACTGTCTGGAACGATTCGTTGGATGGGCCCTTTGAGATCGCTGATGCCCAGGCGGCCACGGTGTGGACACCGGAGTCCTCAGCCACCAACTGGTCTGCGCCCTTGGTGAATGACGGCGGATCATTGACACCGGTCACCGTAACGGTAACCGCTGCCGTCGCGGTCTTGAAATCCGCGCTACTGTTCGTTGTGCCGTTGTCCGAGACCGTGTAGGTGAAGGTATCGGAACCGTTGAAATTGAGTGCCGGTGTATACGTGACCGTACCGCTGACCAGCGACACGATGCCGCCATTGGCCGTTGGAGAGGCCACCGCAGTCACAGTCAGGGTCTGGCTGCTTTCGTTGGCCGGACCGGGAGAATCATTGACCGTAAGAGTGCTTGCCGCGAATATCAGCGGCGTGTCTTCAAGCGTGGCCTTTGCATCGCCGGCTGCCGTGGGAAGATCGTTCACTTCCCATACCGTGATCGTGAAGGTCTGCGCCGCCGAAGTATCGTTGCCGCCGCTCAATGTGCCGCCGTCGTCGTGCGCCTGGACCGTCACGGTCGCGCTACCGTTCGCGTCCGCAGCCGGAGTAAACGTGAGATTGCCGGACGCATCGATCGCGGGTTGTGCTGAAAACAATGCGGTATTATTGTTCGACACCATGAAGTTGATTGACTGGCCGGACTCGTTTGCGGGGCCGGCAAAGATTGCAGTTGCCCAGGTTGAAACGGTCTGCATTCCTGCATCTTCCGCAACCGTCTGGTCGGCTCCTTTAGTAAAGGAGGGCGGGTCATTGACTCCGGTCACCGTAACGGTGACCGTGGCTGTCGCAGTTTTAAAGTCCCCTACTCCCTGTGTTGTGCCGTTGTCCCTGATCGTATACGTAAAGGTATCGGCGCCGTTATAATTAGAAGGAGGAATATAGGTGATCGTTCCGCTCACCAGTGATATGATGCCGCCCTGGGACGAGGTCCCGGAGACCGCGGTCACCAGAAGAGTCTGGCCGCTCTCGTTCGCCGGCCCGGGTGAATCATTGGCAGCAAGCGTACTTGCGGCGAATATCAGCGGCGTGTCCTCAAGCGTGTTCTTTGCATCATCAACCGCCGACGGTATATCATTCACTTCCCAGATGGTTACCGTAAAGGTCTGCGCTGTTGAAAGGTCGATACCGCCGTTCGTTGTGCCGCCGTCGTCATGCGCACGGACCGTCACCAGCGAGCCGCCGTTCGCATCCGCCGCCGGCGTGTACGTAAGATTGCCGGAGGCGTCGATTGCAGGCTGCACCGCGAATAATGCATTATTATTGTTCGTTACGATGAAGTCGATCGTCTGTCCGGACTCATTGGCGGGTCCTGCTGAGATCCCCGAGGCCCAGGCGGTTACTGTCTGGGGACCGGCGTCTTCGGCAACGGTCTGGCTCGCTCCCTTGGTAAAGACGGGCGCATCATTAACCGGGGTGACCGTAATCGTAAAGGTCCGCGGCGCTGAAGTGTCGGTGCCGCAGGGGACGGTGCCGCCATTGTCATGGGCATACATCGTGACCGTCGCGACACCGTTCGCGTTCGCCGCCGGCGTATACGTGAGCGTGCCCGTCAGGGTGTTGATGACCGGCTGCACGGAGAACAGTGCGGTGTTGGTGTTTCCCGAAATGACGAAGCTGATCGTCTGACCGTTCTCGCTCGCCGGGCCGGGATACGGAGATCCAGGCGAGATATTCGTGGCCCAGTTCATCACGGTCTGTGCGCCCGCGTCTTCCAGCAGAATCTGGTCCGGCCCGGTAGTGAACGACGGCGCTGTATTGCAGGCCTGAATCGTGATAGAGAAGGTCTGCGCTGAAGAAAGAGCCACTCCGCCGTTTGCCGTGCCTCCATTATCATGTGCGCGGACCGTGACCGTGGCGACGCCGTCCACGCCGATCATGGGCGAATAGGTAAGGGTCCCTGCCGCGTCGACAGCGGGCTGTGCCGAGAACAGGGTCGTACTTGCCGTAGAAACGATGAAGTCCACCAGTTGCAGCGACTCGTACGGCGCCGGCCCGGGCACAATGTTGGTGGCCCAGTTCGGCACGATCTGGGCCCCGTCGCTTGCATTTACATTCTGGTTTGCGCCCTTGGTGAAGGAAGGCGGATCGTTCACCGGAATTGCGGTGACACTCTTTGTGCCCGTGATCGCGGGCGCTATCCCGTCATCGATGGAGACTTCTATTGAAAAATCCAGCTCGTAGTTCGCCGCCGGGGTAAACATCACACCGGCCAGCTGGGCGTTTACCCCGGCTTTGGCGCCGCTCGCCGTCCAGATGCCGCCGGAGAACGTTGAGGTCACCGATCCGGTGGTCCCGGTCGAAAGCGTGCCCGCCGCGGGATCGGAGAGCGTCAGGCTCGCGGAGATCGCCGCACTGTCGGTATCGCTCACGACGATATGCGACAAGCTGAGAGCCGCATCCTCGGTGAAAACCTCAGGCGCGTTCAGGTTTGTTGCGGTTGGCGCGTGGTCGGTGGAAACGCAGAACGTGTCGCTCACCGCGCCGATGGTCAGCGTTGCAATGGCGGTGGTTGCCAGGGTCGGTGCTGTGGTTTTTCGGACCGTTACGCTCTGCCCGTTGAGTATGGTCCCGGTCGCGGATGTATACGGACCCCCGTTGATTGAATATTCGCCGTTAATGATTGAGATGGGCGCCGGAACATTGATCCCTCGAACAGTGATCGTGTTCGAGGTCACCAAGGTACTGGTGGTTTTGCCGGACTGGTCCGCAAAGGTGAATTGCTCAGGGGAAAGATCCGGCCTGTTCAGCAGAATGGAAACATTGTTGCTTCCGGACATGTAGTTTGCGACCGCAAGATCGATCCGGCCGTCGTTGTTAAAATCTCCGGCCGCAACCGCAACCGGGCCCGGGGCAGCGCCTGTGCCTGTGGCGTATGCCACTCCCTTCTGAAAGGTGCTGTCGCCGTTGCCCTTGAACATTGTGACATTATTGCTGGAAAAATTCGGCGTTACTATGTCGATCATGCCGTCATTATTGAAATCGCCGAGAGCAACCGCATAGGGCTTCTGCATGTTCCCTAACGCGCCGTACGTCACCTGCGTTAAAAACGTTCCATCTGGTTTACCCTGAAGGATCGAGACGCTATTGCCAACATAATTCACGACTGCCAGGTCGGGAAATCCATCACCATTGAAATCTTCGGAAATCACCGCGAGAGGTCGGTCGCCGACGCTATAGGCTTGAGCAGCAGCAAAGGTGCCATTTCCCATGCCAGGCAAAACCGCAACTTGGTTACTGTAAGAAAATAACACCACAGCCACATCAAGCACACCATCACTGGTAAAGTCGCCAGTCGTGATCCCCCCTGCGCCAAGTCCCACTGCATCAAGATTATAATCTACTGCCGCCAGGAACGTACCGTCACCATTCCCCTGAAGGAAAGACACACTGGTGTTATGCCCGAATGAGTCACTACCAGAATTCGAGAGAACGAGGTCTAATTTACCATCGCCGTTTAAGTCGCCAGTCGCAATTCCACGAGGTAAATTACCAACAGGATAGTTCGCCAATGACACAAACGTGCCATCCCCATTATTTTTTAATATCGATACACTGTTTTCGCCATAATTAGCAACCGCGAGGTCAGGCTTGCCATCCCCTGTAAAATCTCCCGCTACAATGGCAATGGGTGCGATTCCAACCGGATAGTCGGTGGCCGTAGCTGCACTAAAAATTCCGTTGCCGTCTCCCATCATCACCGTTACATTGTTACCGTCCAAATTCACTACCGCGACATCTAAGTTGCCGTCACCGTTGAAATCCGCATTGACAATTGCCCAGGGGCCAACTCCTGCCACATAGTTCATTGCCGGCAGAAAAACGGTGGTGTTGAGCATAACAGATATAGTTGCCCCGTCACCGGCCGCCACAGCGAGATCAGGCTTTCCATCAATGTTAAAATCAGCGGTAACAAGGGCATAGGGGCCACTTCCTACTGGTACCGGGTAGTCGTCTTCAGGTGCGAAACCTCCGAGACCGTCCCCTGTCAGGATAGAGATATTGCTGCTCCCATAATTTGCCACCGCGATATCTAGAATGCCGTCACCGTCAAAGTCTCCACTGATAACGGAAAACGGATTCAAACCCGTAGCGTAATTGACCGCCGCCTGGAAACTGCCGTCACCATTACCCTTCAGCATAGATACATTATTACTGCCATAATTTGCGGTAACCAGATCTACCTTGCCATCGCCATCGAAATCACCCGCAGTTATCGAATGAGGACCGGCTCCCACAAAATAGTCAATCGCTGATTGGAACGAACCATTCCCGTTCCCTTTCAGAATGGAGACACTACCCTCGGTATAATTAGCAACAGCTAAATCCACATTACCGTCATCATTGAAATAACCGCTGACAAGGGAAAGCGGGGTAGTCCCAACTGGACAGTTTATTGCTGTCTGAAAAGTTCCATCGCCATTTCCCAGCAAAATCGAGATAGTATTACTACCGCTGTTCGCTACAGCCAGATCTGATATAGCGTCACCATTGAAGTCGCCAGTAATTATGATAGAAGGATTCGAACCCACCGAATAATTTACTGCTGGTGCGAAAATACCGGTTCCATTGCCCAGCAAAATGGAGACATCTCCACTACCGTTGTTAGCCACGGCAATGTCCAGCTGTCCATCTTCATTAAAATCACCTACGCTTATTGAGTAAGGGGTCGTGCCAACAGCAAAGCTGGAAGCCGCGCCAAAAGCTCCGGACTTGCTTCCGAGCAGAATCGAGATCGTACCACTGCCATAATTCGCAACTACGATATCCGGCATTCCATCGCCGTTGAAATCGCCGGCTGCTACAAAAAGGGGATTTGTCCCGGTCTCAACCGAGTAGAGTGTCACAGCATCAAACAACCCGGCAGCCCGCGAGGGAGCCGCCATCACAAGAGTGAACGCCATAAGAAGACTAAAACACAGCATAAACAATTTTAATTTTTCTAATCGAGAACCGGGACAGGTAGGTAGTAGCATGATTACCTCGCTTTGGTACGGCATGAGACAACAGGCTCGGATAGAATAGAAAACTGCTCCATATTCAGCCGAACGTTATTCGTATCGCCCTAGATAGATTTAGAGCCAACTATAATGATATGCAAGTAAACTGCCTGTCAATCACATCATTTTAGGCAAATAAACCAAATAGTTACTATATTTTTTACATTTATTTTTGCGAGAAATGAGCGCAAACGCGCAAAGGTGAGTGGAAAGAATAAGGTTCTGCTCAAAAACCGGACAAGTACGCAAGTTTATTCGAACACTATCCGCGCGCCCGGCTTAATCCCTGAACCGGCTGCTGTTTCCAAAACCCATTTCACCGGCATACCGGAGGGATAGAGTTCTTTGCTTCCGGGCAAACAGGGTGAATAGACCCGAACAACATTTTTGTCCGGTTTGATAAAGATAATATCGAGCGGGTAGGCAACACTGGCCATCCAGAAGGTCGCAATCTCGGGCGAAGAAAAGATAAACAAGGCGGCTTCGTCCGGCTTCAATTGCCGAAAACCCTGCAGGCCTTTTGACCGTAAATCTTCGGTATCACAAACCAGAACCAGCTTGAACTTCTTTGTCAATCCGCCCGGTTCCCCGGATTCCACAGAAACCTTCACATATCCGGTATGATGTGAGCTGCTGCCTGTCTCAGCCCCTTTTGCAGGCCGTACCTGGACCGCGAGAACGAGAATGCCGATGAACATGGTAAGCATGGTGATCAACACGCCCACACGGAAATATTCCATAAAGCTTATTTCCACTTTTCGCTTTGCCTGCTGCACAACGATCAGGTTGGCGACAGAGCCTATGAGAGTAAGGTTGCCGGCCAGCGTACTGCTCATGGCGAGAACAAGCCAGGCGATGCGGTCCCCGCCCAGCGACACCGTGAGCGGTTTCAGCAGCATGACCGCCGGAACATTGCTGACCAGGTTCGAGAGGACCGCGGAAATTGCGGACAACCCGGCGATCTGCCCCAGCGGAGAAAGGGCCGTGAGGTCGCCCGCCTTCCGGATCATGGCCGCGGCAAGCCCCGAAACCTCCACCCCGTGCATGACGACAAACAGTCCGGAAAAGAACAGCAACAGCGTCCAGTCAACTCCTTCGAGGATCCGTTCCGTGCTGACACCGCCGAACAAAAGAAGCGCGATCGCACCCGCCGCGGCGCCGAGCGAATAGGGATATCCCAGCGAGAAGGCGGCGAGCACCGCGCCGCAGACGACCAGAGCTTTTATCAGCAGCGGTTTTTTAACCTGGTATTCCGGCATGGCGGGTCTTGTCAAAAACGCGTCCTGCTTCATCTCCTTTTTATACACGAACCAGATGACCAGCACGCATGCGCCGAGCCCGGCAAGCCCGACGGGGAAAAGCGTCCCGAGAAAGGAGAGGTAGGAGATCTTCGAGTAACTGCCGATCAGCATGTTCTGGGGATTGCCGGTCACGGTCATGACGCTTCCGATATTCGACGATGTGGCCAGCGCGAGCAGATACGGAAGTGGTTTAACCCCCAGCTGGATCGTCACCTCAAGGATGATCGGCGTATACAGCAGGCAGATCGTATCATTGACGAACAACGCCGAAAGCAGGCCGGAGGAAAGAACGGTAAACACAAGAAGCTGCACCGGCGTTTTCGACAGCGAAAGGATCTTATCGGCCATGAGCTCGAAGAACCCGGCTGCTCTGAGATACACCGTGATGATCATCATCCCGAGCAGAAGCAGCAGCGTATGCAGGTCTATGGCGGCAAAGGCCTGGTCGAGCGTAAGCACGCCGGTCATGATCATCAGAACCGCTCCGACCAGAGCACCCGCGGGCCGGTCGATATGCATTCTGGGGATCTGCCGCAGGCCGATAAAGATGTAGGTGATGATGAAAATAACAAGTGCGGTGATCACGGAGGGCACTGTAACATAGATGGACGCTGTAATTCAAGTAAAAGGCGGGCAAAGGCACATTCCAAACCGCTGCCGTTACAGCTCTCCGCGCAGCGTCCACCATGCGAGACCAGCCCATTCCGCGAGTCCGATCGACGACCGCATCAGCTCGCCTGTTCTCGGAATAAGCGTGATCAGCGACAGTGTTCTTGTTTGGCAGAGATGGAAGCACGGCGCGGGGACTACGGTAAAACCCCGGCGTTCGAACATCGCCCGCGCCCTTCTCATGTAGTATGCCGACGTTGCCAGGACGATGCGGTCGCCTTTCACCAGCTTTCTGACAGCGTGCGAATTCTCAAGCGTATTTCTCGATTCCCTCTCCACCAGCATCTGTTCGCGCGGCATGCCGAGGGCCTCGGCAGCGGGCGCCATGGCGTCCGCATCATGCACCGTTGTGAGGAACGGCTCCCCGTTTCCTCCGCAGAGAATGAGGGGAACCCTGCATGCGCGGGCGATCTGAACGCCGATTGCCAGGCGCGTCATGGTTTCCGCGTTCGGCTGAGGCGCTACGTTGAGCCACTCAAGGTCCGTCGATCCGCCACCCGGCACCACCACCGCGTCTATTTTAAGTCCTGATGTTTTCGCAAGAGGAGGGTAATCGCGCTCCAGCGGCTTCACGATCAGGTCGGCGATCGGCGCGAGGCTCAGCAGGTACAACGACGCCAACCCGATCAAAATAAGAGCGCGACCGATCTTCCGGTATCTGTCCATGAGAACATACCCCGCCAGAATGATGAGGATGACATTCGTCGGAGGCAGCATCAGGAACCAGATGATCTTCTGGAGCGAGAACAGCATAACGTTATCCTTTGTTCTGTTCCATTAAGTACTGTTCGATCTCTTTTTTGTGCTTCTCTGCATATGCACAGCTTGGTATCCCCCCGCACTTCCGGCATGCATGGTCATAGGCGGAGTTGATCGTCTCGCACTGGGGGCAGGCATAGCGCGCCCTGATCTCACAAAGCCATGCTTCGTATCCAATGGATCTTATCCGTTTCAGATCGTCCCACAGCTCGATCCGGTGCGGCTTTTCCGCCTGGAACTCCTTCATTTCCTTGCAGGGATATTCCGCGCATAGAGCGCAGAAGTCAATGCCTTTTCCCGCGGCGCATGCGGACATCTTGCATTTCTCGCAATACGGCCAGCGTTTTCCGGACCTGCATCCGAAGCACCTGAGCGTTTCCTCGGGAAGTTTGAGCCGTCCGGCTAGAGAGGTTAACCTTGCAGGATCGTCCACCGTGGCGATATACAATGTACAGGCCCCGCAATACAGACCGCATACCGCTGCAAGAGTTTTATCCGGCGATGAGGTGCCTTTTCCCGGAATTTTCATTCCCCCTGCCCTCGTCCCATCGCGAACTTCCCGGCAAAGTACTTCTTTCGCGTCTGCCCTGCTTCTTCCGCGATCCATCGTTCGAGCCCGATCTTCTTGATCCTGCAGAGATTGTACACCTTCAGATTGTGGGGACGGATAGCGGCCAGGTCAGCTACAGGCGCAAGGAATGAACAAGGGAAATCGTTGCAGTCGCCGCAGAATGCCACGCCCTTGGCCTTCACACAGTCGAGGGTTGCACATCCCTCGGGGATATGCACATGTTTGCCGTCCTGCTGACGGCATCCTTTGCAGGCAATTTCCTCTCTGGGCCAGCCATACTTCCCATGAAGCGCATCCGCAACCTGGCTCGTCAAATTACGCTCGTGAATCTCGCAATTGAAACAGTCGATCCCGCACGGCGACGTCAAAGCTTTTTTCTCGTTCATACTTCCTCCTTTTAATCGCTTTCTGGAAGTTAGACCGGGGTTCAAGAGAAAGGTTACAAAAAAGATCAGGAAAGAATCCGCCACTCGCTTTTGTTAATGCCTTCCCGAACGCGCTTCACAAACGACTCATCAGCCTTATCCTGGTAAAGATCGTGATAGAGATCTCGCAGGGTCCGGAGCGAGAGGACCTCTTTTCTGGCCCGGATGTTGACTTGAGGCTTAGGGTCGATCCTCGCCTCTTTTGACACCCAGCCCCGCTCCAGGCCAAACCTGACCCATTGGCCGCAGGCGCAGGGATTCGTCTTCTTGATAAACTCGCACCTGTTCTCCATATACCCGAACCAGCGCTTTTTGGCCCGGTGAAGCGTGGTCTTTACCGAAGGAACCGATATGTCGAGAATTTCCGCTACATGCTTGTGCGGCAGACCCACGGTGATCGCGAGACAAAAAACCTTGCGCTGATCCAGGGGCAGGCATTCCGTCAGACAGTGCAGACATTTCACCCGGGCCTGATAGGCCATCAAATCGGATTCCGGGTTGCTGGCGGGATTTTGGTCGATGATGTCCTCAAGCTTATATCCATGGTCCTCGGTCAGCGCAAGGATCGGCAGCTTGCTCCGCTGTGTCAAATGATCGTTGGCAACGTTCAGGGCGATGCGGTAGATCCAGGTGAAGAATGAGCTCTCTTCGCGAAAGGTGTCGTACGAGCGAAACGCCCGGAAGAACGCTTCCTGCGTGATGTCCTCGGCGTCATGCGCATTGCCGGCGAGCGATACTGCAAGACGGTAGACTTTCGGCTGATTGTCACGATACAGTTGTTCGAATTGTTCCCTCTGCCGGGCAACCACGGGAAGCACCTCTTGCTTTATCAGACGTCAAATCAGTCTCAGGATGGAAGGTCCCGTACTATGCGCAGCATATACCTTCTGTTGTCTGGCGTCAAGAATGCCGGATCCGGGATCGGGATCGTTCCTTATATTCTCATACTTTGATCTTATTGACATTCAATCAGAGTTGCGCTTTCATTTTATTAGCGAAGCTGTGTCAGAGAAGGAGGTTAATCATGGCAAAAGATAAAAAAATAGACCTGCAGCAACTAATTGAAATTCGTACGAAAGCGGGAACTCCAGGCGAACATCATAAAATGTTGGCGAAACTGGAGGGAAGCTGGATAACCAGATCAAGGGGATGGATGGAACCCGGCAAACCACCGATCGAATCAACCGGTCTCTGCGAACAGAAGCTGATCCTTGACGGACGGTATCTGCAGCAGATCTATACCGGTGATATGATGGGCGCACCATACACCGGCATCAGCATCATGGGATACAATAACCATACGAAGAAATACGAAACAGTCTGGGTCGATACCATGAGCACCGGTGTTTTTTACTTTGTCGGCGCCGCAAGCCAGGATGGCAGGACCATTACGCAGAAATGCAGCTATGCCGACCCGGTCAAGGGACCCAGTGTGTGGCGTACGGTGACCCGGATTCTGGATGACGGGACTCAGGAGTTTGAGATGTTCCTGACCCCGAAGGGAAAGAAAGAAGAGAAGATGATGGAGATGACCATCACGCGAAAAGAAGACGCCCTGCGCAAGGCCGCATAAAGCCCATTCATCAAGGTTAAGGCCGGAGTGATCGGCTACTCCGGCCTTTAGTTGTTATCGTTGCTGCGAATACAGTTTACCATACATATATTTATTATATAGTTGAGTTCCGAAATACGGCTCCTTATCACCGGCGGGTTGTCCCCGGCAACGCTGTCTTTGTACACGATCACAACCCGGCGTGTCCGAAGACGGGGACCCGCACCACCCCGCCTGCTCTTGACGTAGCGAGGATGATTGGTAGACTAATTAAAGAAACGGTATTAGCTATTAACATCTTAATTTTAAAAAAGGGGAATATCTACAATGTGCATCCGTGCGGTTTTTATTCTATTATTCATGCTGTCCCTTTTAATCGGTTGCAGCAGCGGGGGTGGCGGCGGAAACGAGGACGCGGGATCTTCCGTCATCGCCGCCTCCGGGTCGCAATATATCGTTCTTGCATGGAATGACCTGGGGATGCACTGCCTCAATCCGACGTATGATAATGCGGTGATACTTCCGCCATACAATACCGTATGGGCACAGGTCATACAACGCGGCAACCCGCCGCGGATTCTCACTTCAGGAATCACGGTGGAATACCGCATTGAGGGGAACACCTATTCCTATGGCAAGAGAAACTACGGCCAGTTCTGGGACAATATGCAAAAACTTTTCGGCGTGACGCTGGCGCACAACCTCGGCTTTAATCTGGACAATCCTGCTGTGAACAACGGCCTGTCCGGCACGATGGTCATGAAAGCGGACCATTTTCAGGTAAACGGCATTCCGGTGACACCCGTGGACGATAGCGGCGCCTGGAATCCTTTCCAGACCGCGATCATCACCGTGAAAAACCAGGACGGGAGTGTATTAGCCGCCACGCGAACGACCGTGCCGACATCGGATGAGATCAACTGCGCCAAATGCCATGGCAGCAATCCCATGTTCAATGTACTTCAGAAACACGATGCAATCCAGCTGACGACGCTGGCAACCAATACGCCGGTCCTGTGCGCATCCCAGTGTCATGGAAGTCCGGCACTTGGAATCCCGCTTGGCTCATCAGGCAAATATCTTTCCCAGTCGATCCATTCTTTTCACGCAACGAAAGGAGCGGCATGCTACGACTGCCACCCGGGCGCAACCACGAGCTGCAACAGGAGCATCAAGCATACCGCCTCTGATGGCAACTGCATTGCCTGTCACGGCGATCTGAGCCAGGTTGGCGGCTCAATCGGAACAGGCCGGGTCCCCTGGGCGAATGAACCGAAGTGCGTCAGCTGTCACCCCGGGGTCGCGGAAGTGGACACCGGCGCCACGCTGTATCGCAACAACCCGGGCCATGGCGGGGTCTACTGCGCGGGTTGCCATGGCAGCCCTCACGCCATGTTCCCTTCGAGCCTCACGTCTGATAATTATCAGCCCCTGCAGTACCAGGGCGCGGCCAAGTCTCTTGGCGATTGCGGTGTCTGCCATACAACCTCACGGGGCGGAGGGGATAATTTTGCGGAAGAACACGCCTCGGGCAGGACATCTGCCTGCAATGTTTGCCATACCGGTTTTATACATCCTTCGAATACCGCGAGCTGGCCCCATCAGTTTCAATGGAAAGCGCGATAGGAGCGGAATGGATTATTCCGGATGTATTCAGCGGGCGCATTCCGCGAGCCGAGCGCCGCGGATGCGCAACCCGGAGCTTTACCGGCCGCAATAGCTGTTGTATCCGAGCCTGGAAAGACGGATAACAGAGGTGCGCGATTCACGCTGCTTCGACACTGTCCTCACCACGCCGCAACTCCGATTTGGGCTCTCCTGGTACGTGAAAACATTCCCGATGTGCCTTTCAAGGAGAAATCATGAACATTCTGCTCGTCTATCCGCAGTACCCCGTTACCTTCTGGAGCTTCAAGTACGCTTTGAAATTCATCGCCAAGAAGGCAAGCCTGCCGCCTCTGGGCCTTTTGACGGTTGCCGCCATGCTTCCCCGGGAGTGGGACCAGCGCCTTGTTGATTTGAACACATCGAAGCTGACTGACGCGAACATCCGCTGGGCGGACTTCGTTCTGGTCTCGGCCATGTCCATCCAGAAAGAATCAGCCGACGAGATCATCCTGCGCTGCCAGCAGCTCGGCAGGAAAGTGATCGCGGGCGGACCGCACTTTACCGCCCATGCCAAAGACTACGGCCATGTGGACCATTTGGTCCTGAACGAGGCGGAGATCACGCTGCCCTTGTTCCTCGCGGACCTGGCAAAAGGAACGCAAAAACACCTGTATACCTCCCCGCTCTGGGCGGACCTCGGCACAACGCCCCTGCCGCGCTTTGATCTCATGCGGATGAAGCACTATGCGTCCATGAACATCCAGTATTCCCGCGGCTGCCCCTTTGACTGCGACTTCTGCAACATCACCGTGCTCTACGGCAGGACACCTCGCACCAAGAGCGCGGACCAGGTCGTGGCAGAGCTCGAGGCGCTCTATCTGCAGGGCTGGCGCCACAGCGTCTTTATCGTGGACGACAACTTCATCGGGAACAAAGGAAAGCTCAAGAGGGAGCTGCTGCCCGCCATTCTTGCATGGATGGAGAAGCGCAACCACCCCTTCAAGCTCTTTACCGAGGTGTCGATCAACCTTGCCGACGACAGCGAGCTGATGGCCCTCATGGTCTGTGCGGGGTTCGATCAGGTGTTCGTTGGCATCGAAACGCCGAACGAGGAGAGCCTGGCCGAGTGCAACAAGCACCAGAATCAGAACCGCGACCTGATTGCGAACGTGCGGAAGATCCAGCACGCGGGCCTTGAGGTGCAGGCGGGGTTCATTGTGGGGTTCGACAAGGACCCGACCGTGATCTTCGAGCATTTGATCGCGTTTATCCAGGAGAGCGGCATTGTGACCGCGATGGTAGGGCTGCTGAACGCGCCGGCCGGCACCAAGCTGCACCGCCGCATGGAGCAGGAAGGCAGGATCATCAAGAATGATACCGGCGACAACACCGATTTTTCGATCAACTTCGTTTCGAAGATGAACAATGAGACGCTCGTCAACGGCTACCGTCAGATCCTCGGCACCATCTACGCGCCCAAACACTATTACGCCCGGGTCCGCAAGTTCCTGCAGGAATACCAGCCGCCGCAAAAGCTGCAGGGCCGCCTCAAGTTCATGTACGTCCGGGCCTTTGTCCAGTCCGTGGTGCGTCTCGGCATTCTCGGCAGGGAGCGGTACCAGTACTGGAAGCTCATTGCCTGGTCTCTGGTCCGGAAACCGCGGCTCCTCCCGCTCGCCATCACCTTTTCGATCTACGGGTTCCATTTCCGGCAGGTCCTGATGCGGCACGAGAAAAAGCTCAGGACAACGCGCGCGGCATTGGGAGTTTAGCGGGTTGCGGAGCGCGTTTTTAGCGACGAAGTAATGAAGCCGCCTCGAAGGCAGTAGTGTCTTTTAACCATGATTATTTCGCCTCGTCGACGTAGAGCAATGAAGGCCGGAGAGATGCGCCGCTCCGGCCTTTGTTCGTTTTACCGGTGATGTTCCCGTGCTGAATGTCCGCCCCGACATTCTTGCACCTGCTTTATTTCGCGCTACACTTGTAGCAGATGGAGCAATCGCCATACCGTCCGCCAAGGACTTAACATGCATAACCTCGTTGTCACCTACAAGATCAGGAACGAGCTGCGCGACCTGATCACTTCGCTTCTTGGCCCATCCGCAGGCGTTTCGTTCATCGCGGAAATGCCACCGCAGGAACGCATGCAGGCGCTTGCGCAAGCAAACGCGGTCCTGACCTGGAACCTGCCGAGGGAATTGGGCGGCGATGAATTCACGATGCTCGAAAACGTCCGTCTGGTCCAGCTTCTGACCGCAGGCGCCGACCATCTGCCGTATGCTGAACTGCCGTCGCATCTTGTGATCGCAAGCAACGTCGGCGCATACGCCGCGCCCATTGCCGAGCATGTCATGGCCATGACGCTGGCGCTGACAAAGAACCTCGTCCGCGAGCACAACAATCTGACCCGGGGCGAATTCAATCAGTCACGGCAGAACCGCATGCTGCAGGGCAGGGTGTGCGGCATCATCGGGTTCGGCGGGATCGGCAAAGCCGTGGCTGTGTTGATGCGGTCTTTCGGCGTGAAACTCCTTGCGATGAATACGTCCGGAAAGACCGGCGAGGAGGTGAATTTTATCGGGACGCTTGATGACCTCGGGTTTATCCTGTCATCCTCCGATATCGTGGTCCTTTCCCTGCCGCTCATAAACAAGACCCGCAACCTGATCGGGAAACGCGAACTTTCCTGGATGAGGGATGACGCCATACTGATCAACGTGGCGCGGGGCGGCATCATTGACGAAGCATCGCTCTACGTACATTTGAACCAGCACCCGGATTTCAAGGCAGGCATCGATACCTGGTGGACCGAGCCGTTCAGCCACGGCATGTTCAGAACGGTATATCCTTTTTTCAATCTTCCAAACGTGCTGGGTTCGCCCCATAATTCCGCCATTGTTGTCGGCATGAGTGAAGAAAGTACGAAGCAGGCTGTGGAAAATATCGTTCGGTTCTGGAACAATGAGCAGATACGTGGCAAAGTTCGCAGGGAAGATTATCAGTAGTCATACAACCGCGGACAAATGCCGAGAGGAGGACCGGAAACGATCCCCTCAACGAGATACATCTCTCCCAATATTTCCGCGCGGGATCGGGCTGATCATGCCGCGTCACTGTTGTGGTCAGTTCTTATACTTGATCGCATTGGCCGCAATAACCTGGCCGCCCGACATTTCCTCACGGGTTTCGCCCACCTGCATACTCATGTCCGAAACTATGACCACGGCATCGGCGCCAATGCGTGCAGCTTCCTGTTGCAGCATTTGCTCGATTTGAGCCGCCGGCAGAACGCTCTCGGGCTCAATAATGATTTGGCCAAGGATTTCGTAGGGTTTTGAAGGCTCCATGCGGAGAATCAGCACGGTTTCGGGCTCCGTGGGTGGATATAACGACGCGCCTACACGGGGCAGGACGCGAACGGGGTTTGTCGTCATGCAGGCGGTCAGGAACACGGTAAACAGGATTGCTGTCAAAGGGACCGCCCCTTTCAATATTTTCGATCTCATCATCGTGCCCTCCTTTCTCTTGACTGAATCCCTCTGCGGTCGAATCCGCCTGCTCGATATGCAGGAGGATCATTCTGCGCCGACGCCGGGACGGCCGTCTGTCTCAGGACAAATGCTTGAGCGAGCCGTTTGATAAGATTAAGCGTGATGTTCTCATTCGACAGGGACTGGCCCGACCTCTCGGCAACGATCTCGGCGCTCCTTGCAGCCGGCGCTCGACATTCCCTACTGTCATCACGAGAAGTGGGATGAGACCGGATACCCTCGCGGGCCCAAGGGAGAACAAATCCCGCTTGCGGCGCGGATCTTCGCCCTGGTAGACATCTGGGACGCGGTCCTTGCAACGGACCGGTCCTATCGCAGTCCACTGTCCCGCAGTCAGGCATGCGAGCATATACGGAGTCTTGCGGGCACTCATCTGGATTCAAGGGTGGTGGACGCATTTCTGAACAGGGAAGAGCGTTTCTGCCCGATTGGCACGGGTGAGCACAGCGAGGAGAAGGTCCGTTCGTAACCGATGTGCCCGTTTAACAATCCAAATACTACCGGCTGCAAGAGGACCTGCCGGATCGTTTCCGAGACAGTCCAGGGCACGCTGATGTTTCAGCGAATGCGGGCGGAGTGAGTTGCTGCACTTCCCGGTGCCGGAAACAATCGACAAGGTGATCATTGACCATCCCTGCCGCCTGCATGAACGCGTAGCAGATGGTGGATCCGACGAATTTGAACCCCCGCTTTTTCATGTCCTTGCTCATGGCATCTGATTCTTTGGATGTTGCCGGGATATCGGCTAGCCGAATGCAGCGGTGCTGAACTGTTTTTCCGTCGGTAAATTGCCAGATGTAAGAATCAAAGGACCCATACTCTTTCTGTATTTCCAGAAATATTTTTGCGTTGATGACTGTTGATTCGATCTTCAGACGATTGCGGACAATGCCCGCATCTTGCATGAGGAGCTCCACATCCTTTGCCGTGAATCGCGCCACGGTCTTGGGATCGAAGCCTCGAAAAGCTTTGCGATAGTTCTCCCGCTTGCGGAGTATCGTGGACCACGAGAGGCCCGCTTGCGCGCCGTCAAGAACGATAAACTCATAGAGCATCTGGTCCTGGTGAAGCGGCACGCCCCATTCCGTGTCATGATAGGCGATCATTAGGGGATCGTCCGCCGGCCACGGACAGCGTTTCACTTTTCGTTGCATTCCGCATCCTGTCCCTCTGTGATAAATAGACTCATTCCTTAATCGCCCGGGCAAGAGCCGTTGCCAGCGCTGTCGTCGGTCGGTTGATGAGTTTGCTCAGCTGATGTCCGTCATCGAACAGACCGCCCTTTGAAATGCCCGCATCGGAATCAGCGAGCAGTGCGGCGATCGGCTCCGGCAGTCCCGCATGCAAAAGAACTTTGTTGTATTCCGCCTCTGGCAGGTTCACATACCCGATGTTCTTGCCGGAGGCTCGCGATAGTTCGGTCGCAAACTCCGCCATGCTGAACGCGGTATCCCCTGCCAATTCATAGACCCGTCCTGCCTGGTTTTCCGTGGTCAGCACCATCGCCGCTGCTTCCGCGTAATCAGCGCGAGTTGCCGCTGAAATGCGTCCGTCCCCTGCGCAGCCGTAGAGCGCGCCTTGTTTAAGGGTGGTGGATATGCCTGCCGTATAATTCTCGATGTACCAGCTGTGGCGAAGCAGCACATACGGTACGCCCGATGCCCGGATCAATCCTTCGGTCTCTTTGTGTTCAGCGGCAAGACCGAGCGGCGATGTGTCCGCGCGCAGGATGCTGGTGTAGGCAAGGAGTTTTACCCCCGCCCGCCTGGCAGCGTCAATCACGGAGCGATGCTGCTGCACTCGTTTCCCGACCTCATTCGCGGATATCAGCAAAACCTTGTCCGCGTTTTTGAGCGCATCGTCCCACCCCGCCGGCTGGTTGTAATCAGCAATTCGTACTGCGACGCCCATAGCCGCGAGGTCGTTGGCCTTTTCAGCATTTCGCGCAACAGCAATGATTCCGGATGCAGGCACTTTTCTGAGCAATGCTGCGATAACCAGACGGCCCAAATGTCCCGTTGCTCCTGTGACAGCGATCATAATGTGCTCCTTTCCATAATGAAGGCGTGCCGCCTTTCACCTATCAACATAATTAGTATAATTGTATCACTATTACGCTGCTATGGCATATTCAGGTGAGGGAATGGCCATATGCTTTCAACATGGGCTGCTACCTGACCACTCGAAGGTTTATGGAACTGACGAGGAAACGGATATATGCATGTGACAGGACCGGAGACATCATCCGCAGATCGCGCAGATGTCGCAGATACGTCTGTAAGAGAAATATTCCTTTAGTTTTTCTGCGTCATATGCGGACAAGGCTTTATCTCGACGATGACATAACAGCCTCCACCGCCTTTATCGCATCAGCGGCGGAACTCGTTATTCCGTTGGTATAGCCGGCGCCTTCTCCGATAGGGTAGAGATTCCTGATATTCACTGATTCAAATTTTTCTTTGCGCAGCATCCTGAGGGGGGCTGTCGTTCTCGTTTCCGCGCCGATCACGATGGCATGCGAGGATACAAAGGCGGGGTACGTTTTTTCCCAGGTCAGGAATGCCGCCTTCAGCGCGTCGTTCACAAACGCGGGGAATATCTCATGCATGTTCACCGATGCTGTTCCCGTGGCGCAGGAGTTTTTGTTTAAACGGGCCGAGACCTTTTGGCCCAGGAAATCCAGCAGGTTCTGGGCAGGGACCGCCCAGGTCCCTCCTCCTGCAAGAAAAGCCTTCTGTTCGATGTCCTTTTGGAGTTCGATCCCGGCCAGGGGATCGGTTGAGCAATAATCACGGGGCTGACAGGTCACGACAATGGCGGCATTGGAGAATTCCGATGCCCTTTGGGAGTAGCTCATGCCGTTCACGACCAGCGCACCCTGTTCGGAAGACGCGTTGATCACCTCGCCGCCCGGACACATGCAGAAGGTATACACTCCCCTTCCAATTTTTCTGTCCGTATAATTCAGAGAATAGGTGGCGGCGCCGATGCCGGAGAAATCCGCGTATTTGTCGCCGTAGCGCATGTGGTTGATGATCTCCACCGGATGCTCCACCCGCACCCCGACGGAGACCGGCTTTTGCTCAAGCGCGATACCTTTCCGCTGCAGCAGCAGAAAGGTATCGCGCGCGGAATTTCCCACAGCCAGATAAAGGCTTGAGCATTGATATTCCTTTTCATTGTTGATGACAACGCCGACAACCGCGTCCCCGGACAGAAGCATGTCCGTCATTTTTGACTGGTAGTGGATCTCGCCGCCATGCTCCAGGACATAGTTCCGTATATTGAGTACGATCTTGCACAGCACATCCGTTCCCAGATGGGGCTTGGCGACATACCCTATTTCCTCAGGCGCGCCGAACCTGATGAACGTATCCAGCACCTTATTTATATAGGCAGTGTTCACCTTCCGGGAGAACAACTTCCCATCGGAGTACGAACCAGCCCCGCCTTCGCCGAACTGGATATTCGATTCAGGGTCGAGCACCTTTTCTTTCCTGAGTTTTTGGACGTCCAGGGAGCGCTCTTCCAGCTTTTTCCCCCGTTCGAAGATGATCGGCTTCTGCCCATAGGCGATAAGCTCAAGAGCCGCGAACATGCCTGCAGGGCCGAAACCAATGATAAGGGGCCGGTCCGTGCCGGCTTTTGATTCCGTTTTTTTTGCAGGTGTTTCGGTGTAGAGAGGAAGGTTGTCTTTGTTCTCGAAGCTGTCGGAGGTTTGAACCACGAGCGAGAGGACGTAGTAGAACTGCTTCTGATCGCGCGCATCAAGCGTCTTATTCAGGATCTTGACGATATGCAAAGCTGTCTCGCAAATGTTCAGTTTTTGCGCAGCTGCTTTTGCATATTCATTCTTCCCGTCTTGTTCAACGGGTATGCGAAGATCGATCAGTAATTTCAGATGATGTCCTCAGTTTTTTAAGCAACAAGACTGTTTCTCGCAAAGCTCGCAAAGTACGCAAAGGAAAACTTTAATTCCTGTTTTTAAAACCCAGGATACTACGTTCTTTGTCTTTTATGCAGTGTCTTTCTTTGCGAGCTTTGCGAGCTTTGCGAGAGACGCCCTTTGGTTTGCCCTTGCCCCTACTTCGAACACCGCAAACTCTCCGGCGGCTCACACTCGATGAGCATCTTGCTTCCGGTAGTGGGATGGATAAAGCTCAGTTCAGCGGAATGAAGAAAATACCCCGGATCGCCGGGAAGCGCATGCGTGCCCGGCAAGGGCAATCCGCCCGCACCATACAGGGGATCTCCTTTGAGGGGATGACCAGCAGCTGCGAGGTGGATCCGGATCTGGTGAGGCCGGCCTGTCGCGATACGCACATCGCATAAAAAGGCATCAGCATATCGTTGGAGGACGGTAACGTGGGACAGCGAGGGCCTGCCGTTCGGGTTGACTGCGTGGATCGAAGCGAGGATGGCGTGCGGCACAGGGCCTATGGGCATATCGATCGTCATCTCATTTTTGTCAGGCAGGCCCTGGGCAAGCGCGCGGTAGCGTTTTCCGACTTCCCGTGCCGACCACTGACGGACCAGCGCCGCGCTTGCATGCAGATTTTTTGCGCATAACACCAGGCCCGAGGTCCACCGCCCCAGGCGATGAAGCGGCGCGGCGTCAGCAGCATACGTGCGCACCAGATGAAGCAGCGTTGTCTTGAGAAAATTACCGCCGGGAAGCGTGGGCAGCCCCGCTGGCTTGGCCACGGCAAGCAGATCGCTATCTTCGTAGAGCACAGAAAATGTTCCTGGAGCGTCAGGCTCTATCCACGGCGGGCGCTGCCACACAAGCTCGCATCCCCTGCGGAGAATGCTGTCGGCAGGCGCGGGCCAGCCGTCGATGAGCACGTGATCGGTCGCAATGCGGGCAGCCCACTCCGTCCGGGAGGAGTGGGGATAGCGCTTGGTCAGATACCCAAGCAGCGTCCGGTTGTCTGCATCGGGGCCGAGTCGTTCGCGATATTCATATCCTTCGTTCAAACGGTCACTCATGGTGGATTGGGGTGCGGATAGCGGACATCATGGAGCTGGGAATAGCCTGCTCCTATGGAGCTATTGCAAGCAACGTATATGCCCCCTCACCCAACCTCTCCCCGCTGGGGAGAGGACGAAGGTGGGCAAAGCAGAAACGATCTCAAATGCTGTCGTTTTAAATAAAGGATTCCAACGGCTGCGCTACCATCACCTTCGGGCTAGCCTTCTTACGGGGTTCTTTTTTTAACTTACCGGCAACAATTGCCAAACCTTCGATGGTTGATTCTCGTTTGACAACGATAGCAGTTTGATCGATCGTTGCCATCTGTTTCAGCTTCTGGATCAGATCGCGCGCCTGTTCTATCTGCTCCAGTGATGCCGTCATAGATTTACTGAGAATCGACAATTTCGTCCCGTCAATTAAAGCATCTATGGCAACCCTTGTCCGTAAGAAATTTTGCATAGTGATACCCCGTCTCCTTTTCAATAGTTATTCCTTTATTGTAAGTCTTCTTGTTGATAAAAGCGCGTAAAAAGAGCAGGGCCGGTAAAGTATGTTAAATTAATTATTAATCAAAATCGACCCAAATTGGCAAGACTATTTCTCGCAAGGCGCGCAAAGGTCGCAAAAGAGTCCAATAATTTGGTTTATATACTGAAGCAAAAGTCTCTCTAGCTTTTCTTGGCGTACTTTGCGAGCTTTGCGAGAGACGACTTTAGATATTGCCTTTAGTCCCAGTATGTCCTGATTAGGGGCAAAGCGATAGCAGTGGAATCTGGAACAGATGCTTCCCCTTCGCGATACTTATACTTCCCCTTGCCTTCACGTGCTATTCATGATAATTTCCGCATTATGCACGAAGACGCTGTCCAATTGATCTATCTGAACCATAATTCACCGCAATTCGATCAGGCCTACGCTATTTTGAGCTCAAACATTGCCCCAGAGTACAGGGAAACAGCGGAATTCCTGAAGAACCGTTTCCGCGTCAGGGACGAGGGGCCGAAGACGGATGCAGAGAAGATATTGCTTCCACACGGCTATACGCTCCACTTGATCGGCGCAGTACAGGCAGGCAAGGTTCTGGGTGCAATCTATGGGCACCTGATCGCGGATATCGGCCCGGATAACCAGGGCATCGGATTTGTCACCTATGTTGCTGTCCATCAGGAGCACCGGAAACAAGGCATCGGGACCATGCTTATCAAGGCACTCACAACGCGGGTCAATGAGGACGCGCTCATGCTCTGCAACAGGCCGATCATCGGGATGGTGTATGAGATAGAGGAAACGGGCAAGGAAGCTATCAAGAATTGCGTAAGCAGGCTGTATGCCAGACCACTTGATGTCGTTTATTATCAGCCGGCGTTGCGATCGGGACAAGGACCGCAGCGGATGGACCTGTGGTATCAGCCATGTGGTTCTGAACTCGCATCAAGTACGACCGCTGAAACATTAAAACTGCCCGCGGACTTCCTCCTCTCGATGGTGCGGAACATGCTGAAGAAGGAATATGTCGGTCCGGAGATGAAGGGCTTTGATCCGGCGAGTGAACCCTTTACGAAGTTTATTCAGTCCATCGGCACAAGAAAGGAAATCGGGTTTTCAGTCCGCCGGTATTAAGACAAGCGAACGCGCTACTGTTCTGTCTTTTCATAGAGAGGCGATCTCGGGCCATACAGCAGCCCGTTTGGTCCTACCTGCAGCAGCCGGGCGCTTGTTCGTCGGGCGATCGGATGTCCCTGGTCTCCAATATTTCCGACAACCTGCTTTACCACCGCGTAGATGAGCGCGCCCACCAGTCCGCTGCCGCCATTGTTGCCTCCTTCTGAATCAGAGGCCGTTGCCGCTCCGCTCCACAGCAGTTGTCCGTTCCGATTATCCACCAGTTTCGCATTCGCTGTTACGCGTATTTCGCTTCCCAACAATTGATAAACCGCGCCGTATTGCGTCACCGTGATGTACAGGATTGCATCTGCACCGAATATCTCTTCCAGCTTATTAAGAGGCACTTGATGCATTTCCCCCGGATTAAGAAGTCCGTTTTCCCTGAATGTCTGGTCTACGAGCGCAACAGGAAAAACGTAATACCCGGCTTCAGCCAGGGGCATCGTTACCGTGGACAGAACACTGTATGTTGCCCGCACATCAGGGGAATTGTTCAGCGGCGGGAGGACCAGGATCGAGTGTGGCTTGCTTTCCCGATAGGCGGTATAGTCAATATTGTGGCTAGCCGCTCCGCAGCCCGTGAGCACGAGCAGGGAAATCAGTATGCAGATCCGTCCATAGGAAATGTACATGCCGTCCTCTAGGTTTTCGTCATTCGCGAGATCAGGAAATTCATATAGTGCGTTGACTCGGGGAAGAGATTCTTTTCTGTTTTGAAGGACTGGAGCGCCTGATCAGCTTTGCCAACCTGATAATAGAGATACCCGAGATGAGCATGAAACCCCGGTGGAACGGACTTATTCTTTGATCTGGCAAGCTGGTAATCCCGTTCAAGACTCAGAATCTGCTCTTCAACAGACACCTTTCCCGGGTCATGGTACATGGCATAGATCTGGTCTTCATAACTGCCCCACGCATAGATAAGCGGCTTTTGCGCGCATCCTGCAAAAGCCGACACCGCCAGCAGGAACAGAATGGACCGTGTCACAGAAAGATTTAAAGCCCCTTGATTCATGCTTAAGACCCGCTGGAACCATTAACAACTTAGTTTACGGTCTGTCAGTTGCTCCTGTCCGATCACTTTTGAATCTTCCAATTTCCCTTATCAATGCCCTCGACCAGGCGATTGACCGCTTCACGGATGGCAAGGTCGAGCACCTTGCCGTTCAGAGTCGAATCATAGCTTGCGGTACCGCCGAAGCCCACGACCTCACGGTTAGAAAGCGCATACTCGCCCGCGCCCTGCGACGAGAAGATGACTTCCGATGTCTCGGCATTCACGACATTGAGCGTGACCTTCGAGTACGCGGTCTGGGTCTTGCCGCGGCCCAGAATGCCGAACAGTTGATTATCGCCGGTCTCCTTGCGTCCGAATTCAGTGACATCGCCCGTTATAACGAAATCCGCGCCCTTGAGCTTCTGCGTTTTCCCGGTCAACCCGGATTCGAATTCTGCTTCCTTCATGTTGTCACGATCCATGACCGAGAACCGGTTGGTCTGCTGCAGGTGAGAGATAAGAATGGTTTTCGCCTGTCCGCCCAGGCGATCGACGCCGTCGGAAAACAGACCCCGCATGAAGCTCGACCGGTTATCGAACTTCCCGACAACGAGCGCTGTTTTGGGGCCGCTGTATGCAACTGAAGCTGATTCTACCTGTGACACCTTGAGTGGCCGGGAGCTTTCCGTTGCGCACCCAGCCACCAGGGTTGTTATAAAGATCTGTGTTACGAGCAGGGTAATTAGACGTCGCATGGTCAATGTCCTCCTCCTGGCCTTAAGAAAGATTTATGTTCACAAATCTATTATACCCTACGGCCCCACTACTGTTTTCAAGTATCATCGAATATGCTACTTTCGTTCCATTGACATTATTTCAGGCAATGGTAACATATGTCAGTAACGAGAGTAGGAACTTGCGGATTTTTAAATTATGCTATACTGTAAAGTAAGTTCCCGAATGGGTCGTTTTTAGATTTGCCTTGGGTTTTGAGGGGAGAGGTACCGTAGTACACAGAATGCCTTTATGCATCATGCCGTGTGCAAGCCCTCATGGTTCCAGAGAGGGTAGCCTGAAGCATCTGCTGAGGCAATCACTCTATCGCCAGCCTCGCAAATACTCAAAACTCAAGGCAAGTATTATCTGTCCTTCTTAGCCGCTCCCTTAAACCAACTGCAACAATCCGCTAAAGTCGTTTTCAATTCCCATCATGTCCAAATATAGAGAGATCATACCCCGATGATGGGTTTGGTGATTAAACAGGTGCAGAATAGATCCTCCGACATTTTTACTGATCAGTTCCCCTTTCATGTTATTGAAAGAAATTGTTTTCCCCAGTTCGCTTTCCGCAAGCTCATCGATGAACAGAACCATCTTTTTGTCCAGCTCTTCCCTTTTCAAAAGGTAGCCGGCAATTTCGTTAAACGGCTGGGAACCATAGGTCAGGGTCCCATCGAAAAAGGGGTTTTTGATGAATTGAAAATCCCGAAATTGACCGAATCGTTTCATCCAGGCGTAATCGCTGATATAAATATGGCTGCACAACTGCTTTATCGTCTTGAAGTAACCTGCAAACTCCTGGTCCCACTGCGTGCTCTTTAACGTACGGATCTTTTCGTCCATTTTCTGATTGGCAACCTGATTGTACTTCGCCAACAGCTTGCATGTCTTGATGTCCATATGACCTCCTGCTCTATGATACTCATCAACTATCCATTTAATACGAATGCTGTATCTTTATTATTCCTCTCCCCAGCGGGGAGAGGGTAGGTGAGGGGGATCCCACCAAGGGATATAACAATCACGGCTCTTCGGACTTTCATATGTGTGGAACCCGCAAGGGCGAGTGCGCACTGTTTGCGACCGTAGGCAGAGTTTGCGCGATCGAGTGAAGATGCGACCGGTTATCATCGTTCCGGACGTGCATTGCATGATGCCGGCGGTTTTCTCTGCGGATCCTTTACGCGTCAGAAAGGTATTCCCATCATAAATCGCACATCACGATCTGCTGTTTTGCGGTTGAGCCCATAAACAGCGCCGATATTCGCCCATATTCTGTTTCCCATCCAGGCGATCGTCGGTCCCGCCGCGTAGGTGCCATTGGTGTAGCTCCCCGTTGATTCAATACCGAATCTGAGCCACGGCGCGAGCTCGAAGCTTGAGCCGGCTGCATACCCATGATCGCCGCGTGCAGAACTCGCTACCTTTTCATAGATCTGGTTGTATGCGATATTCAGCTTCCCGACATCCTTCGCCAATATGATCTTGCCTTCGTTCACGCCCCCCTCAATGGTGCTCACCTCATGCTCCACGTACAGCAGCACATCAACGGGAAGCGTATTCGCTTCAGCAATGCGGTACTTGAGCTCAACATTGTATCCAACGTATGTCAGGGCTTTGCTGTCAGCAGCCTGCTCAAAGACTTGATACAGGCTGACATTGAAATGGTCGGTAATTCCGTATTCAAGCTCTACCTTCTGTGCCCAGTCGCTCGCACTCCGGGTTTGAATATCCTGCGTTGTCGCCGTATTCCAATACTCGAATTCGGCATTGCCCTTTGCCAGCGTGCCGTATTCCTCGGTCCAGACATACGTTCTCTGGGAGGCCGGGGCCGTGGTTGCCCATCCCAACACCACTGCAGCCGCTGTAATTGTGATGATCCTCATTGTTTTAAGCATAGTATCGTCCTTTCCTGATCGGAAGCTGCTCCATTAAACACTTTACTTCGTCAGCGTTTTCTCTGTTGCGCTGCCGGACCGTTGTATAGGTTGATCACAGCCGCGCACCTTTGTATGTCCGTTCAAGCGCTTTGATGTCGAACTTCTTCATCTTGAGGAACGCCTCGGTCACCCGGGCAAGACGCGTCCCGTCCTTATCCTTCATCATTTTGTCCATAACTGCCGGAACGATCTGCCACGACAAGCCATACTTGTCCTTGAGCCAGCCGCACTGCTCCGCCTCCGGCACCGCCGAGAGCTTTTCCCAGTAATAGTCGATCTCCTTCTGGGTCTTGCAGCGGACGATGAACGAGACAGATTCGTTGAATTTAAAGAGCGGCCCGGCCGAAAGCAGCAAGAACTCCTGCCCCATGAGGTTGATGGTGACGCTCTCCACCGTGCCGGACGGCGTGTCATGGAGCGTCGTTGTGCTCTTGATCTTCGACTTGGGGAACACGGAAGTGTAAAACTCTGCCGCTTCCCTAGCCTCTTTGTCGAACCAGAGATGCGGAATGATCTTATGGGTTATGGTCGGTTTCCTCGTCATGATTATTACCCTCCTTCTTCCCTGTACATATTATACCATCGGAGGGTCTGAACGTATGGAGAGCAACATACAGGGAAACTAAGAGGCGCTGTTTAAGGAGGGAGAAAACTCTTTCAGGGGAATGAGAAGACCATGGATTAGAAGGGTGGAAGAAACAATAACTGTGGATTGAAATCTGACCCGAAACAGTCCTTTTGTCAAGCCGCAAGACCAACTCAATATATACAGCGTCGTTCTTATCTACGCGCGATGCTCTCGATCGGGACCGTGATTATCGCTTTGCCGAACTGATCGAGACAGCTGCAGGTCAGCTCCCCGGTGTTCCGGGGCGGCATGCTGCTACCCGACAAACCCTGCTTTGCGCAGAAATCGCTACAGATAGTCGAATCAGACTTCGGACCCATATTCCCCACGCGCACCTGGTACAGCACAATCAGGAGAACCAGCCCCAGCGTCATACCGAGGGAGGCAAGAACGTATCGCCGGTCTCTGGCCTGGTTCTGCTCACGGCGCTTTCCAAATTTATATCCAAAGATGAGGGATGAGATCCAGACGCCCAGGAAGCAACATATTGCCAAGAGAGTGATCAGGGATTCGCTCGATGCCGGCCACGGGGAGTCCCCGTAGACAAATAGCCAGAGGATGCCTGCCGCTGTTCCGGCGGCAAGGATGGAAATAATAGCGGAGAGCACGAGACCAGGAAAGCCGAAGAGCAGAAGATAAAGAAAACGACGCTTCATGTGGGAAAACCTACTCTCATTTTATTCAAATTGCAAGATTTTCGACTGAAGATTCCCAGGGTTTTTGACCGTTGCAATGAAGCAATATTTATTGTGATTTTCTGTATTTCCCCTCTGTATTTCCCAGGTGCAGGCTATTTCCGAAATGTACTGAGAACGACCGAGTGCGCCGTGAAGGATTTCCGCCAGGCATAATTTTTGGGTCACCTTGCTTGGGCGCGCAAGAAAGTGACGAAGCAAGGAATATCAATTCTCAAGTCTGGCCCCTATAGACCATGTATCCCGGAACTCGGATAATACCCTACTCCCTGCGTCTGGGTAGGGTAACAGCTAAAATCGCAACCCTGCGCAGACGCAATCAATTATGTAAGGTAAGTAACTACATCCCGGAAGTTGTCGGTTACTACGTTCCTTCCTTGACTTCATTGATCTCTTCCGCTACGAGACCATGAGCCTCCCGATGGACCGCGGCAGCCGCCTCTTTGCTCGGAGCCTCCACCAGACAAAACGCTTTTCCCGCGCTTTCATCGAACCAATATCTCAGGAAATTCACACCATACTTGCCCTGAACTTCAAGATCTCTCGCATGGGCGGCGGCAATTGCTGTAGCCGTCAATCCAGGAATGTTTTTATGTATATCCAAATAAAGTGACATATTTAATCCTCCCTTCAGGCCCTTCTACAACGGGTGACTGATACCTCAAAACCATTTTTCTATCTACTTTCAGTATAGCACAACCGATGTTAAAGTGGATACAATGGGTCCTCTATTTGTCTGTTACGGAGTGGCGGTCACGGAACAAAGACCCCGAGGGGGACGTTGTTGCACCCGTTGCGTTGCGTGATTTTGACATTTCTGTTTGTTGCAACATTGTTATTTGATTTTTGCGTTCGATTCAAATCACTATTGAGGCGAGATTACTATATTTTTATGAACGAGGCCAGACACTTTTGATGAAAAACTCAAAATGGGGGCTCAGCAGGGTCGTTGTGTTAAAAAAGCGACCTATCCATTCGAATAGGTCGCTGATTAAGTGGTTTTAGCTATTTGAAACTGCAACCCTTCCTTTCAATTAACGCTACGGATTCGTTGCATACAATATATTTCCCCACGTGGCGTAAGAACAAAGCGGTTTGCACAGATTAACGCCGGCCCAATCCCCTTTCATCGGCATCGACATGCCATCTCCGTTGTTATCACCCATCATGAAATCATCCTTGAACGAGGTGAAATAATTCCCCGTTCCCTGTGTGATGGCCCCGTACTGCAATTCGTCGATCCTCCCGCCCTGGATCTTCACAATGACATTGTTCCCCAGCGTAAGGTTCGCCCCATCAGCGTCTCCGACGGTCAGTACGGTGCCGCCAGCGATCACGTAGGGAACTTCCGTATTGGACCAGGTGACGCTTCCGGTCACGATATGGTCCACGCCGTCCATGAAGATGCCGTTGTATTTATTCGAGTGCGTTACACCGCTCACCACGGCATGGAAAACGTTGGTATTGTCGATATTGTTCAATCCGTTAATGACCATTGGCATGTCGTTGTCATAGAAGGTATTGCCCGTGACAATGGTTCCCGCTCCGGCGCCCCCGACATTCAGTGTAGCCGCGCGGTTGTCAGCAGGCGCTCCTCCGGCATTGTGGGCAAAGGTGCAGTTGGTGATCGTTGCCGTTGCCGGCACATTGGCGTTTGACACGTCGAGTGTTCCGCTATAGGGCTTTGCGCTTCCACCATAGAAGAATCGGCATTTGTTAAACACCGATCCGGTCGATGAAACGCTCACGTTTTTCCAGTCTCCCGGAGCAGGAGGGGTGGCCATTCCATCGCCATTCGTATCGCCGCCAATCGTGTCATCCTTGATCGACGTAAAGGTGATCCCGGTTGCGGCATTGGCAGTTAATGTGCCGGGGACTTCTATCCTCTGACCCGCGTCGAATTTCACGACAACGTTGTCTGCCAGGGTGAGCGACGAACCCGCATCAACGCTGAGCGGGCCCAGGATAACATACGGAACGTCTGTGTTGGACCAGGTGATATTGCCAGTGAGATTGTACGGACCGTCAAAGAATATCCCGTTATACTTGTTCGTGACCGTTGCGCCGCTTACCATCTGGTGGAACACGTTCGAATTATCGAGAGAATACAGGGCGCTTACCACCAGCGGCATATCGTTGTCATAGAACGTGTTACCCTTGAGAACCGTCCCTGCCCCGGCATCACCCGCGTTCAAGGCCGCTGCGCGCGTATCGGTCAGCGTGCCCCCCTGGTTATGGGCAAAGACACTATTCGTCACCGTTGCTGTACAGCCGCTGTTCAGCTCAAGCGTGGCCGAATACGGCTTAGCGCTCCCGCCATAGGAAAAAACGCAGTGATCGAACGTCGATCCGGTCGTGTTCACGCTGATGTAACTCCAGTCCCCCTTGGACGGAGCGGTTGCAGTTTTGTCCTCATTCGTGTCTCCGCCGTAGATATCGTCCTTGAGCGACGTGAAGATGATCGGAGTCGAAGCCGACTGTCCGTTGGCAACGATCGCTCCGTTCGCGTTGACGCTGATCGCCGTACCCTGGCTGAACTTGACAATGGTGCCCGGTTCGATCGTGAGCGTAGCGCTTGTCATAATGGAGCTGTCGATGACGTAAAGATTGCCCTTTGTCCAGGTGGTGGGTGTCGAGATAGCACCGCCCACGTGCACGATCGTAAGAGGGGTTGCTGCCGGGGTGTCAGAAGATGATGATCCGCTGTTGCTGTTGCTGCTGCAGCCCGGGAGAACTGCAACCAGGCACCATGCCAACATCGCCAGAATGCTTGCTGAAGCGTACGTTTTCATATATACCTCCGTTCTGTAGTATGTTCGTCTTTTCGTGAACGTGATAGTTTTCGCGGGATAAAAGTGAGACGTGATTGGAAAAACGACCGGTCCCGCAATAGCGCTAGACAAATATATAGCATAAAAAACCCGGGCAGGTGTAGTACTCACAACTTTATGCACACCTCACGGGCGGCATTGGCGGCAGCGCCCTGCATGTTCGGCACACATGGCAAGATCAGCAACGATCATTAACCATGCGTTGGATCTGCTTGTTGTGCGTTATTGTTTTGATTTACGGTTCCGGTAGAAGAACGAGGTCGATTCGTTTTAACCCATTTATTGATCACGGGCACGCTTAGATTTCCAACTAACAGGGCGAGGATCGCATTGTCTATGTGCGGATAGTAAAAATGAAGGGTAAATGCCAGAATGCCAATAAGCGAGCCATAGATCACCTTTGCTTTTGTTGTTTGAGGCGCCGACTTATGCTCCGTAAGCATAAACAGGACAAAAAATACATTGATCAATCCTATACTATCCATTAAGTCGATCTGATGCATGACTCCGTAAATAATATACAGCGGGACCGACGTGAGCAAAAAACTGAGGATAAGGTACCAGCCTCTCATTTTATAGATCATAAAAAGACCAAAAGGAACGACAAGATAAAAAGGAGTGGCCGCCCACCATGTTATGACACCCTGAAATAAAATAGCGGTTGTTAATAAACCGAACGCCGCGGGATTAAACATATTCCTGTTGGATACCCGTATGATGTGTTTTGAAAGAATCGCAAGTGTTGGAGCTATTAAATAGATGAACTTGTTCTCGATGTCCGGCTCCAGAAGCGCGGCAATGATCAAGCCGGAAATAAGTGCACCGCCGGGAAATCTGAATTTGCGTTCCTTTCTCCGGATGATGATGCCGTCAAGCAGCACGGCTGTCGAAACCGACATGGCCACTGCTTCGACCACTCTTAACGTAAAAACGTCCTGATATACATTAAATAGCACGAGGACACTGAGGGCAAGGATCATGTATGTATAAAGAGTCAGTCCCTTCATGATCATCTCACGATCAACCTTGTTTTCTGTTTCCCATGATTGGGGCCGCAATAGACACTGCAGTGGACCATAAATTGTCCTTTTTGGGATGCGGTAAATTCAATGGTCTTCATAACTCCCTTTGGCAGCAATTGATCCACTTTAAATTCCGGTATATGTATTCCATGCGGCACATCCATAGCGATCATGAGGAACCTCACTTTTTCCCCATACTTCACTACTATCGGATTCGGGTAGAAACCATATTTATAGGCGGTAACTTCGATCACTCTGGTCCCGTTTTTGAGCTCACCGGACAAAACCAGTTCTGCAGGCGATAAATTTCCAACAGAATAGATTAATGTCGGGAAGCAGCCTAGCATGATAAAAATGATAATAATTGAATGTATTGTCAGCAATCTGGTCCGGTTGATCATATCGAAAGCACCTTTCGTGGTTACTGCAGCTTTTAATTTTAGTATAACACGCTCTATTGCGCACGAGAGGATTAGTATTTTGGAACTATTTACTTTATTCGTTTGTCTAATAGGCAACAGATCAAACAAAAAGCCACGGGGTCGTGGCATGGTGAAGTAAATATCACTAATCGAAAGGAGAAGGGTCATGAATAAAATGCATGCGGTAGCAGTCTTAATTGTTGCGGTAATCGTATTGGTGGGAACGGCCTTCGCAGCGGAATTGAGAGGATTCGCAACGGATGTGGACAGGACGAAAAGTACGTTGTCCATGAAAATTGACAAGAAGATGGTCGAATTTGAGTGCGCACCCGGAACGCTAACGAAACGGGTCAAGAAGAACGCCGACGTTACGGTGACCTATACGGAAGAGGCGGGCAAGAAGAAGGCGACGAACATTAAGGTGAACGGCGGGTGCTGAAGAACAAGGCGTCAGTCCGGTGCAGGTGGGAGTCGTGAACGTGTTACTTTTTTTCCTCGATCGCAAAGCGCGGCTCCCGGATCGACTCCCCTTTGCACACCGGGCACTTGCCCGGGCGCTTCAGCTTTTCCCGCTTTGCGAACACGAACCCGCACTTTTTGCATTCCGCAGGCGTGACGACGAGGTGACGGCTGGATGAAGAGATCGTTTTGCAGATGTGTTCGAGGTGGCCCTGTACTTCGCGTTCCGGGATCCGGACTGCAGCGGACAGGTCGCGTGCGGACGCGGGACCATTCAGGAGTTCCGCGATGATCTCCTGCCGGACAGTGTCAAAGGTTTCTAGCGGAGTAACCGGCAGTTTGGGCTTGTCTTTCATGAAATTTATAGAATACTATTTCTTATCAATTTTGTTGCATATCCCCTTCGCGGCCTTAATGAATTTCTTGACCCGTCTAAGGCCACGTCCGCTCGCCCGTGCAAACTCGGCCTGCGGCCTCAGACATGCACGTCCGCCCTACGGGACGCTACCTTTGGTCATGACGGGTGCCCCAAGAAATTCATAGGTCCGCTCCGGGGACACGCGGAGTCTGGTTAGGATCTGGCACAAAAGATTCCCCATGCGAAAATCTAGGCACGCGACCAAGTCCGAGTGTTAAACATTTCGGATGTCTGCAACCGAAGGTTGAGTTTCCGAAATGTACCGAGGACGACCGAGCATGCCGTGAAGGATTTCCGCCGGGCACCCTTCTTTGGGTCACCTTGCTTGGGTGCGCAAGAAAAGTGACAATGAACAGAGGCGCTTGTCATTAAGCATTCAAGTAGCATCAGGATGCGCTTGCTGCCACCCCAATCGGAAGAACCATCTGCATTTCATCTTATTCCGCTGCCAAAGCATCATCAAAAGCTTTCCCGAGAACAATCGCGGCTTCGTGAAAATATTGCGGGCCGCGGGGAGCGCTTCCATTCTCCCGGTACATTGCCATGTCCTCGATCAGCATGCGCCAGATCCGGTCAAGCTGCTTCACCAAGTCTCTATTACGCTTCTCTTTCTCCTTCTCATACACGTGAGCTTTGCGAAATTTCGCCGCAAGGTCGGTTATAGCGGCCTCGTTGCTGTCAAATGGTTTTGCGTCAAACGTTTCTACGAGTTGTACTGCTTGAGCTTTCAGTTCGATGAGATTCTTGTGCGTGATCGCATCGTGGGGTAAAAACATGGCACAACTTGTCAGCAACATCGTTGTCAACAGCAAACAGGCAGCGAGGATGAATTCCTTTCTCCAGCTTAGTATTTTCTGATCATAAACCATTCACCCTCCTCGTCCTCCACTTTCACTCTTCGTATTTATTTTTTAAATGCAACAGCCGCATGGAGCTGCGCAGTTTCAAAGGTGATCAAACCGGACTGTACAAGCGGGTCCTTGTTCACCACGCTTTCCGCGGCTTCTCTCGTTTCCGCCTTGACGATGATCATCCCGCCGCTATCGCCCCACTTGCCGGCCTGCACCAGAACGCCTGCAGCGATCTGGTCTTTCACCCATGCCCGATGAAGAGGGATGATCTTATTGATCAGCGTTGGGTCCGCGTTTGATATAAATTTATTGATCGACATGAAATACATGGGGTTTCTCCTTTGAATGATTTGCGCACACGATGAAAAAATTTCCCCCTCCCTGCGATGGGAGGGGATCAAGGGGAGGGTGATGCATCAGACATTTCCGCACTTCACCCTCACCTAACCTCTCCCATCAAGGGAGAGGAACCAATAAGGTGACCCTGTACCAAGATTGAAAGTTAAATTCCCTTAAACGTAATTGCTTCCGAAACCGTCCGCCTCGGACTTCTAAACTTGTTCTGCGGATGGTCCGTGTCCGCATACCCGAGCGCTATCCCAATGATGATCTGAAGGTCTTCCGGTATCTTCAGTTCCTTCCGGACCAGATCGGGATGCGCGACCAGCGTCACTGCAGGGGCGGAGTCGACGCCATAATGGCGCGCGGCCAGCATGAGGCTCTGGGAAAAGAGTCCGAGGTCGTAGATCGACCATGGGGTAAGCGTCTTGTCCATGCAGATATACGCGACAATTGGCGCATAAAAGAAATGGTAATTCATTTCCGGCAGGCCCTTAAGCATGGATTTATCCAGGCACACCCGCTCGATGGTAGCCATGCGTTCGGACTTCAGGTTTTCCATCCGCATCAGGTGCGTTGGCGGCCATTGCTTTGGCGCGGTAAGTTCAGGACTGCGCGGAATGCAGTTTTTAAGATTTGCAAGATACGCCTCGCGCAGTCTGTTCACCACCTCGCCGCCTGCAACGTAGACCTCCCATGGCTGGGTATTGGCCCACGAAGGCGACCTGAGCGCAGCTTCCATGATTTTTTCAAGCGTGCTGCGATCGACTGGATCGGCTTTAAAAGCGCGGCAGGTAAACCGTGTGTTCAACGCTTCAACAACATCCATGGAAGAGTCCTCCTGTTCTTGTGTGTTCAGCTGGTGGCGATTCATGATGCGCTGCGTAGGCGGGATAGCCGGACATTACTGTAATATAATTATAGTGCGGTGTCAAAGGCTATTCATGTTGTTTTTAATAGAAGTTTATCAGATACAAACAGGAATAAACCAACATCGATGTAAATAAAACAGCCGTTGCCTTGACCGGCAACGGCTGCGCGCATTTCGTAATGAATTGAATCCTATTTCTGTTCCATCTTCGTCTTCATAATATCTCCGAGCGATCCCATGTTCTGGGGAGCATCGGCAACCTGCTCTTTGTAGTCCTTGATCGTGGCCGCTTCCTCAGCTTCCGCGCGGCTGATCTCGGCCAATGCGAGCGATATCTTTCTCGTCGCCCGCTCAACAGCCTCGATCTGGACCTCAACTTGCTGGCCTTCCTTCACCACCTCGCGCGGATGATTGATCCGCCTGCCGGCCCCGAGCTTCGAAATATGGACCAGGCCGTCGATCCCTTCCTTCAGGGTGACGAAAGCGCCGAACGGCGCAAGACGGGACACCGTGCCATGATGAAAAGAACCGGCAGGAAAATCGTTTACAACATTTTCCCACGGATCGGGGAGGGCGTCCTTCAGGCTGAACGAGAACCGGTCCGCAGCCCAATCAAGTTTTTTGATGATCACTTCAACGGTCTGGCCAACGGAGAGGATATCGCCGACCTTTTCCGTCCTGCTCCAGGCGATCTCGGAAACCGGCAGCAAACCTTCCACGCCGCCGATATCCACAAAAGCGCCGAACGTTTGCAGGGATGTGACCGTGCCCCGTATCTTCATGCCCTCGGTGAGGGTCTCTTTGAGCTCCAGTTTTTTGGTCCGCCGCGCTTCTTCGAGAAGCGGTTTGCGGGAGAGGACGATATTGCGACCGTTCTCGGCGTACTCGATGATCTTGAAGGACAGGGACTTGCCCACATAATCCCCGGGTTTCTCATCGCGCCGGGTCCCCATCTGGGAGAAGGGACAGAATGCGCGGACACTCCCGCCGATCTTGACCTCGAACCCGCCCTTCATTTCTTTTGCCACCGTACCATCCACGGGAATGCCGTTTTTCCAGGCATCCTCGATCTGGTTCTGTTTTCCCGGTCCGGATGCGATCTTCGTGGTGAAGTGCATTTCGTTGTTCTCGGAGGAGGCGAAGTAGGCGCGAATGGTTTCGCCTTCCTTTACCAGAAGCTTCCCGGTCTCATCCGTCATCTCTTTTTTATCGAGATACCCCTCGCCCTTGCCGCCCAGGTCAAGGAAGATCCATTCCCCCGAGATCTTGACGATCATCGCCTCGACCATCTGGCCGGGCGCGAGCCGCTCCTGCTTTTTGAAGCTCTTTTCGAACATGTCGGCGAAATTCTCTTCGCCATTTGCTTCGTTTGCCGCGTTATTGTCGTTATCCATAAATTCCCTTTCCCGTAATAAAATAATCCGGCCTCAGAGACGCAGAGTCGCGGAGAAACTTTCAACTATAGCATACCTCGGGTGTACAACAACATCCGTTAGTTACTGCCTTCCGGTACCTCTTCTTTTTGCCGCGGGTTTTTCCCTGTGCCTCCGTGTCTCTGTGGCGACGCTTCGCGCTGTCCCCACCAGATCATACTCCGTAGCATCAGTGATCGTCACGTCCACGAACTCGCCCGGACTGGCCTCGGTCTCGGAGAGATACACCACCCCGTCGATCTCCGGCGCCTGCGTTCCGAGCCTGCCGATCAGCATCATGTCCTCCATGCCGTCGATCAGCACGCGCTGCTTTGAACCGATGAGCTTCCGGGTTTTCCTGAGCGAGATCTTTGCCTGGACGCTCATGATCTTTTCCATCCGTTCAGCCGCCGTGTCCGACGGAACGCGGCGATCGAATTCGCAGGCCGCGGTGCCTTCCTCCGGAGAATAGGCGAACACGCCGAGATGCTCGAATTCCGCCTCTTTCACAAAGGCAAGCAGCCGCTTGAATGCGGCTTCGGTCTCGCCCGGGAAACCGACGATCAGCGAGGTCCGCAGAGCAATGCCGGGCACTTTTTTCCGCAGTGTTTCGATCGTTGTCCGGATGTCCTCAGAGGTCCCGCGACGGTTCATGGCCACAAGCACCTTGTCGTCGAAATGTTGTATCGGGATATCGAGATATTTGCAGATCTTTTCCTCGTCCGCCATGACCTTCATCAGATCTGTGCTGATCCGGCCGGGATAGGCATACATCAGGCGGACCCATTCGATCCCGCGGACCCTGCTCAGCCGCTTTAACAGCCCGGCAATATCGACCTTGCCATCCCGGTAAGCCGTCGAATCCTGCGCGAGCAGAATGAGCTCTTGTGCGCCCTCGCCGGCAAGCACGTTCGCTTCTTCAAGGATCGAGGCATGGGGCCTGCTCTTGAAATTGCCGCGGATAAGGGGAATGGCGCAATAGGAACAGCGGTTCCCGCACCCCTCGGCGATCTTGAGATACCGGTAGTGTGCAGGGGTCGTGCTGAGACGGGGAAGCCCGTAGATCATCGCGGGCGCGGACACCCTGCTCACATGACCGGCGCCCGTCAGCATCTCCTTGCAAATTTCACCAATGCGGCCGATCTCCGCCGTGCCGATCACGGCATCGGCCTCGGGGATCTCCTTCAGGAGATCGTCCTTGTACCGCTGGGCAAGACAGCCGGCAATGATGAGCGACTTGCACTTGCCTTTCTTTTTCATGGCCGCGGCATCGATGATCGCTTCTATCGACTCTTCCTTGGCAACATCGATGAAGCCGCACGTGTTCACCACGATCACATCCGCTTCTTCCTGCGTTGGCGTGATCTCGAAGCCCGACCGCGCCAGCATACCAAGCATCTGCTCCGCATCCACCTGGTTCTTGGGACACCCCAGGCTTACCAATCCGATTTTAAAGGGTTTCGTTGTCACGGGATGTTATCTGAACGGACATTGCGCGGCAGGGGCACTATACCACCCGGGCCGATCACCGGCAACAGGGAATCCGCTAAAATCCTCCGGCCATGGCAAGGAAGCTCGCCATCTTTTCATTGGCTTCCCGCAACCGCTTTGAAAGGGTCTTGGTGAACGCCCAGAGAAGCTTATACCCCAGCTCCCGGTCCATGATCAGGATCTTGTCCAGATCGGTCTTGCTGATCGCAAGGAGCTCCGTGTCTGTGTTGGCGATCGCGTGGGCGGAGCGGGGAAAATTATCGATCAGCGCCATCTCGCCGAAATAGTCTCCCGGCTTAAGAATGGCGAGCGCTTCTTCGCCGATGTTCGGAATAAACTTGCTGATACGCACCTCACCTTTCGTTATCACGTAGCATCGCTCGCCGGGTTCGCCTTCCTTGAAGATGACGGCATCCTTGGCGTCGGTCTCCGTCCTGGCTATCTTTTGTATCTTTGCCAGCTCGTAATCCGTAAGGGCCTCGAACAGATTCACCTTTTTGAGAAAGTCTATCATAGTTCCTCCGCTACAGGTGCGTCCGGTCCATCTCGAACGCGTTCTGGATGAGCTCGATTTTTTGTTCTCTCGTTGAACTGATGGCAACCACGTCGAAACGGCAGGGGACCTGATGCAGCCTGTTACAGGACATATAAGCGAGTGCGGCTTTAACCATACGTTTCTGCTTCCTGGGATCGACTGCAAGCTCCGGCGCGCCGAATGCTTCGCTCTTTCTCGTTTTCACTTCTACGAACACCACCGTGTCGCGGTCCAGGGCGATCAGGTCGATCTCGCCGCTCCGGGTGCTGTAATTCCGCACCAGGATCTTGAAGCCTTGCGCGGCAAGGAACTGCGCCGCCCGGTCCTCGCCTGCCCTGCCAAGGAGCTTGGTGAGCAGGCTCACGAGCCTTCCCCCGCAAGCATCCGGGCCACGGGTTGAAAGGTTTTGCGGTGGATCGCGCAGGGGCCGTGTTCCCGCAAACATGCGAGATGTTCTTTCGTACCGTAGCCTTTGTGCTGCTTGAAATTATACTGGGGATATTGTTCGTGAAGGTCCAGCATCAACCGGTCCCGGGTCACCTTGGCGAGGATCGATGCAGCGGCTATGCTGTGGCTGCGACAATCACCCTTGATGAGCGAATTCTGAGGGAGCGGGATGCGGGGGAGCCTGAGCGCGTCAATGAGCAGGTAATCCGGCCGGGGTGAGAGAAACTCGAGCGCCCGCTCCATGGCGATGATGGTCGCCTGAAGGATGTTCACTTCATCGATCAGGAGTTCGTCAACGATGCCGACGCCGTGGCAGACCGCCCGGTCCCGTATGATATCGAAGAGCCGTTCGCGTTCCTGTTCCGGCACCTGTTTGGAATCCGTAAGACCCTGAAGCAGAAGCCCCTCGGGAAGCACCACCGCGGCTGCAACAACCGGCCCGGCCAGCGGACCCCTCCCTGCTTCGTCAAGGCCCGCTATGCAGGTGTACCCGGACGCCCGCGCTGTCCGCTCGAACAACAAAGGGTCGCACGCGAGCTCATCGCGGAACAGATCTTTGTTCCGGGCATGATGCGGTTCGCTGGAGCGGGGCCGGCCTCGAGGCATTATAACCTCTGCGCTGAAGTAGATTGGATCACCGTGACAAAAAACAATGCCAAACAATCTCCCTCCTCTGAAGGGTCATCATTTGACATTGCAGGTGAACGTTGCGAGTTGAGCTTACAGCGACTATTTCTGATCAGCCGCAGCTGCTGCATCCGGCGACGTAGCGCCGGCTGCTGATGCGTAAATGCGCTCTTTTTCCTTGATCCTGGCGGCTTTGCCGCGCAGCTCGCGAATAAAGTAGAGTTTGGCTCTCCGGACCTTGCCCTGCTTGGCAAGCTCGATTTTTTCGATCATGGGCGAATGGATCGGGAACAGTCTCTCGACACCAACGCCATAGGACAGTTTCCTGACCCGGATGACCTCACGTGCGCCTTCGCCCTGACGGCCGATGACCACGCCTTCATAGATCTGAATTCTTTCCTTGTCGCCTTCGACAACCTTCGCATGAACGCGGATGGTATCACCCGTGCGGAAGCTCGGAATTCCTTCTTTTAACTGCGCCTTTTCCAACGACTGTATGATGTTCATGGTAGACCTCCCTCAAAATCCCTACAAGATTCACGATGCATGATCCATGATGCATGAGGGAAAACGTCCGCCATCCTGCATCCTGTATCCTGTATCATTATTGACCCATTTCTTTTTTCAACTCCGCCAGGATCGCCCTGTCCTCATCCGTCAAATCAGCGGTTTCCAGCAGATCCGGCCTCTTCCAGAGCGTGGCCCTGAGCGACTCCCGCCGCCGCCATCTATCGATCACGGCATGATTGCCGGAAAGCAGAACATCCGGCACGTTCCTGCCCCGAAACTCCGCGGGCCGCGTATAGTGCGGGTGGTCGAGCAACCCGTCGCCGAAGGAATCCCGGTACGCTGATTCTTCATCGCCAAGAACGCCCGGCAGAAGCCTTGTTGCGGCGTCGATCACTACGAGCGCTGCTAGTTCCCCACCGGTAAGCACATAATCGCCGATCGAGAGCTCTTCATCCACGATCGCTTCGATGACCCGCTCATCGATCGCCTCGTAATGGCCGCACAGCAGAACGATCCTTCGTGTTTCTTCGGAAAGCTGCTCCGCCTTTTTTTGATCAAAACGCCTGCCCTGGGGCGAGAGCAGGATCGTCAGAAGTTTTTCTTCGGGATGCTCCTTGCTCAGCGCTTCGAACGCCTTGAAGATCGGCCCCGGTTTCAGCACCATGCCCGCGCCGCCGCCGAACGGGCTGTCGTCTGCGGTCTTGTGTTTGTCTTCGGTGTAGTCCCGAATGTTCCGCAGGGTTACATTCAGAAGCCCTTTTTCCCGGCCGCGCTTGAGGATGCTTTCATTCAGCGGCCCCTCGAACATTCCCGGGAACAGCGTGAGCACCTCAAAATTCAATGTTTTCATAGCCGGGGTTGGCCCCTGATCATTCCATCAGGCCATCCATGAGATGGATGACCATCCGTTTTGCAGCCACATCGACCTGCCGTATCACTTCGCGCGTCGCAGGAAGATAGACTTCCTGTTTTCCGCGCTTCATCACATATACATCGTTGCTGCCGGTCTCGAAGATATCAACGATCGTGCCGAGGTTCTCGTTGCTTTCCGAGAAGACCTCCATGCCGATAAGATCAAACCAGTAGTATGAACCTTCAGGCAGCGGGACCGCATCTTTTTCGGAAACCTTGACGAACCAGCCATTGAGCGCCCTTGCCTTCTCAGGAGAATCGTAGCCCTTGAACTGCAGGTACGGAACATTGTTGGCATATCGGACCGCAAGCACTTCAAAGTCCGTTTCTTTACCCTGGGGAGAGACCAGAACCACACGACGAAGGCCTTTAAACCGATCGGGAAAATCCGTCATGAGCTCGATCTTCATCTCACCCTTGACGCCGAACGGTTTAATCACTTTGCCGATTGTTATGAGCATAAAAACCGTGCCGCGCGTACACAAACCAGATGCTGAGCGGTTTGCGATTTGAATTCCGCAATCCGAAATCCGCAGTCCGAAATTGTCTTACTTCGCCGCTTCCGCGTGCAGTTTCATAACTCCCACCTTGGAGAGCAGGGTCTTAACGGTATCCGAGGGGATCGCGCCCTTCTTAAGCCAATCGAGGGCCTTTGCCTGGTCAACCTTGATCTCCGCCGGTTTCTTGAGCGGATCATAGGTGCCGACCATCTCGATGAAGCGGCCGTCTCTCGGACAACGTGAATCCGCCACAACAAAACGATAGTAGGGCTTCTTGTGGGTCCCCATTCTTTTCAGTCTGATCTTTACTGCCATGTGCTCACCTCTTTCGTTAATTCCTGCCTGTGGTATTAAAACGGCATCCTTTTGCCGAACATTTTGCCCATGTTGCCCATCTTGCCGCTCATCATCGATTTCATCATCTTGCGCATTTCCGCGAACTGCTTCAACAACCTGTTCACATCCTGCACCTGGGTGCCGCTGCCTTTTGCGATGCGGGCCCGGCGGCTCCCGTTGACCAGCGTATAATCCGCCCGTTCCTTCGGTGTCATGGAACTGATGATCGCATCGACCTTCGTGAGGTCTTTCTCGTTCACCTGGGCATCGGGAAGCTTCATTTTGCTCATGCCCGGGATCATGCCCATGATCTGTTCGATCCCGCCGAGCTTTTTCACCTGTTTGAGCTGGTTGCGGAAATCGTCCAGATCAAAGGAATTTTTCTTGAGCTTTTTAGCGAGCTTGAGCGCTTCTTCCTGGTCTACGCTTTCCTGCGCCTTCTCGATCAGCGACATAACGTCGCCCATGCCGAGAATACGGGAAGCCATGCGGTCCGGATGGAACGGCTCAAGCGCGTCGAGCTTCTCGCCCATACCCACGAACTTGAGCGGCTTGCCCGTGATGGACCTGACCGAAAGCGCCGCACCGCCGCGCGCATCGCCGTCGAGCTTGGTCAGCACCACGCCGTCGAAACCGAGGTCCGCGTTGAACTTCGCCGCGATGTTCACGGCTTCCTGGCCGGTCATGGCGTCCGCTACGAACAGCGTCTCGTGCGGCTTTACCCCGGCCTTGATCTGCCGGAGCTCTTCCATGAGCGGTTCATCGATCTGGAGCCGGCCCGCGGTGTCCAGGATCACGACCTCGTACAGTGATGAGGCCGCTTTCTTGACCGCTTCGCGGCAGATAATGACCGGATCTATTTCTTCTGACGCATAGGCGTCAACCCCGACCTGCTTTGCCAGGGTCATGAGCTGCTGGATCGCAGCAGGTCTTCGCGTATCAGCAGGAACAAGGAGCACCCTGCGGCCGTCCTTTTTAAAGGACTTCGCGAGCTTGCCCGAGGTCGTCGTCTTGCCGGACCCCTGCAACCCCACCATCATAATGACCGTGGGCGGGTTCGGCGATAGATACAGCCTGGCCTGCGTGCCGCCAAGCAGCGCCACGAGTTCCTCATGGACGATCTTGACGACCTGCTGTCCGGGAGTAAGGCTGCCGAGAATCTCCTGACCCACGGCACGTTCCTGAACTTTACCGATGAACTCCTTGACAACTTTGAAGTTTACATCAGCCTCAAGGAGCGCGAGGCGCACTTCGCGCATGGCCTCTTTGACGTCATCTTCCTTCAGAACGCCCCTGCCCCGGAGCTTCTTGAATACGGTTTCTAATTTACCCGACAGGGAGTCAAACATAAAAAGCACCCAAACAGCGAAGAAAGAATATGGAATATATAAGATAATCCCCGTATTGTCAAGGATTTTCTCTGCTACTTCCTCTTAACTAACTACGGGAGAACACGGTTGCGCAGCCTTCCTATGATGACGAATACCTCTATTTTACGTAAATCCACGCCAAAAAGGGTTAGCTTTTCGCTCTCATTCGGGTATAATGGCCCCATGCAAATCCGGGAAATCCTGAAAAATAACCCCCTCGTTCTCGCACCCATGGCCGGAATCACCGATTTCCCCTATCGCATGATCTGCCGCGAACTCGGGGCGGGGCTCGTTTATTCCGAGATGCTCAGCGTTGAAGCGCTGATCCGGGACCATAAACGGACCTTTGACATGCTCCATTCCAACCCGGCCGAACGGCCCGTTGTTTTCCAGATCTTCGGATCCAACCCGAGATCCATGGCAGAAGCAACGCGTCTCGTTTCAGACATGGAACTGGATTTCATCGACATCAATATGGGCTGCCCGGTGCCGAAAGTGTTGAGATCGGGCGCGGGGTCCGCGCTGATGCGCGACCTGGCTAAAGCGAAAGAGATCATGTCCGCTGTTGTAGAGGCATCAAGTGTACCGGTAACGGTCAAGCTCCGCCTGGGCTGGGATTCTCAGAATATCGTGGTCAAAGAATTTGCCCAGGCAGCTGAATCCGTGGGTATCGCCGCGGTAACGATACACGGACGAACCAAAATGCAGGGGTTCTCGGGGTGCGCAGACTGGACCGAGATCAAAGTTGTGAAGGAATCGGTCGGCATTCCCGTGATCGGCAATGGCGATGTGAAATCAGCTGAGGACGCAAAACGGATGATCGACGAAACCGGGTGCGACGGCGTCATGATCGGCCGGGCGATCCAGGGCAATCCCTGGATCTTTCGCGAAGCAAAGCAGTACCTCGAAACAGGCATTGTCCCGCCCCCTCCCACGATCGAAGAGCGGAAGACGATCATGCTCCGGCATCTGAACGATATGATCAAACTCGTGGGTCAGGACGTCGGCGTGCGCGAGATGCGCAAGCACCTCTGCTGGTACACCAAGGGACTCCCCGGCGGCGCCGAGTTCAGGGAAGAAGTCAACCATCTCCTCAGGGGAGAAGCGGTGCGAAAAGAAATTGCCGATTTTTTCGACCGTCTGCAGTGCGAAGCAACTACAGCTCATTTGGCATAACAGGGACGTACATGTCAACGAACCATTCTCAGGACAAACCCGACAAACCGGATACTATCATTGCGGATGCACGGCGCAACCGGGAGCTCCGCGAGAAAACCTACCGCGAGCAGGCGCTTAAGATGTATCCCACGATCTGCGCGCGGTGCGGACGCGAATTTTCCGGCAAGAAGTTGCGTGAGCTCACGGTCCATCACAAGGACCACAACCACGACAACAACCCCCCTGACGGCAGCAATTGGGAACTCCTCTGCATCTACTGCCACGATCAGGAGCATCAGGAATATCTCGATGTAGAATCCTTCGGTGAAACGAAGCCGGAAACCGCGAAGGAACAACCAGCCACGCATAAGCCGTTCGCAGCGCTTGAAGCGTTGTTGAAGAGTAAAAAGATTTAATATTGTGCGGACCGTTCGGGGAACGGTCCCTACCATATATTATATTATTGACGTTGTAGGGCTCGTTTCCCAAACGAGCCGAACCGCTTAGGATAAACTATTGACTTCCACACAGAAGAACCCTCCACACGAAGAACGCACAGCAGAACCCGTATCCCGCCGCGAACTGCAAACCGTGCTTGCCGGTCTCATGCTGGCACTTACGCTTGCATCGCTTGATCAGAATATCGTCGGCATCGCTCTGCCCCGGATTGTGAGCGACCTGGGCGGCTTGTCCCATATGTCGTGGGTCGTCACGTCGTTTCTCCTCACCTCAACAGCCACCACGCCCTTGTACGGCAAACTAAGCGATATGTACGGCCGCAAGCCGCTGTTCATTGTTGCCATCCTGATCTTTCTCGTCGGGTCCTGCCTCTGCGGTCTGTCGCGTTCCATGACCGAGCTCGTGGTCTTTCGGGGGATACAAGGTCTGGGCGCGGGGGGCTTGATGGTGCTTGCAATGACGACCATCGCCGACCTGGTCGCTCCGCGCGAACGCGGCCGTTACCAGGGACTGTTCGGCGCGGTCTTCGCTTTTTCGAGCATTGCGGGTCCGCTTCTGGGAGGATTCATCACGGATGTTCTTTCGTGGCGCTGGATCTTCTACGTCAACCTGCCCGTCGGCATCGTGGCGCTGGCGCTGATTGCGTATGGTTTCCGCCGTCCCCATCACCGGGTCGCGCACCGGATCGACTATCTGGGTGCGCTGCTGCTTACCTCCGGCACAACCGTCCTTCTCCTGGTGCTGAGCTGGGGCGGCGTGCAATACCCGTGGTCCTCACTGCTCATCATCGGGCTGGCTGCTGCTGCGATCGTGCTTTTTGCTTTTCTCATCTATACGGAAAAACGCTCGGCCGAGCCCATTCTCTCTCCGCATATATTTCACAACAAGGTCTTTGTGATCGCATCCGGGGTCATGGCCCTCACGTTCATGGGACTGTTCGGGGCAGCAGTGTTCCTGCCTCTTTTTTTCCAGCTCGTTCTCGGATTCGCGCCAACGCAGGCTGGACTCATGATGGCCCCGATGACCGGCGGCCTCATTGTGTCTTCATTCGTCGGCGGCCGCCTTGTCTCCCGTACCGGACGTTACAAGATCTTTCCCGTGGTAGGGTTGGCTACAGCGACGCTCGCATTTCTTGCTATTATGTGGGCTGCAACCTTCGGGGCGGGAATAGTTTTTATTGAAGCTTCGTTGATTAGCCTGGGGCTGGGTTTCGGTCTTGTCATGCCGAATCTTATGGTGGCGATCCAAAACTCCGTCAGCACGCGCGAACTGGGAGCGGCGACCGCGACATCGGCATTCCTCCGTTCACTCGGAGGCACATTCGGCGTCGCCATGTCCGGTGCGATCATGACCGCTCAATTGCATGGCCTGCAGGCGCAAAAACCCACTGGAACCGGCTTGGGGATACGATCCCTGGTCGAACAGGGGATACAGCAGATCGCCCAGCTCCCTGCTGCTCAAAAAGAACTTATCATAGCCGCCTATCGGCATGCGATCAGCACAACTTTCATGGTGGGGTCGGCGATCATAGCAATGGCTTTCCTTCTCGTGCTTTTCCTTCCGGAGCATCCGTTGAAATCCTCCCGCTCGTGACGTCATTCCGGCTTGTCCGGAATCTTTTTTTGTCTGTACGCTCGAAGCTCCACCACCGTCTCCTTCGCAACCGTGAACCGTTTTCCCTCATCAATCAGACCATCAAATTCCACGATATCTCCCCGTTTCAAATCGTTGAATAGCCTGTTCTCTTCCGAAGTATTTTTATCCTGTCGCGTTGCCAGTTTTCTTTCTCTTCCGTTGCAGAGAAAATATTCCTGTTTGCCTTTTGACACCAGCGGCTCGCTTACAACTCGATACGAGCTACCGCGGTAACAATCGGCAAGAGAGTGCGCATCCTTCCGGATAACAAGATAGGAAAACTTGAGCGAATCCTTTCGCAAACCGATGATCCGATCCACTTCTTTGATCAGCCCGGGCGGGTCCCAGGGGATGTCTTCATGGCACCAGTCCCGGGGATTTGCACAAGCAGGACACGCGCCGGCATGCAAACAAGGGGCATAGATACTGAGACCATCGACAAGGAGACCGTCCCGCACCTGAAGCATATCGCGAGACGTTTCACGGAGCGCCGGTTCGATGATGATGCAGCTTCCCTCGGGCGCAAGACTGCCGCTTATGATGGCCTGGAGCAGCGTGATTCGCTTGCTGATCCTATCATCATTGTTTTGAAAAAGTTCATTCAGTACGTTCGAGAGAATAATGATGTCGTAATTGACTTCACGTTGCAGTACGATTTTCGAAATGTCTGATGTCAGCGTCTTCAGGCTGGCCTTCCCCTGCACCGTATCCCGGTGAGATGCGAAGAGCGCTTCAGTCACATTCAGATTTTCTGCCACCTGGTCCAGCGCAGTGAATTCAAGAAAGGGCTTCGTATCCCTTTTGGCAAAGAAGCTCAGCATGCCGAGGATCGACGTGCCCGGCCCGGAACCGATGTCGAGGATGCGAAGCCGTTCCCGGGACAGGAGGCCTGCTGGATGGCGGGAAAGCTCAGAAAGAGGCGCATGGATCTTCGCGATATTGGCTGGCAGAAAATACGCCTCGTAAGCCTTGCGCAGCCCTTTGTCCTTCAGGTAAGCAGAGGGAAGGCTCTCGCGGTCGCGCGTAAGGAGTTGCGAAAGCCGGACGACGTCGGCTGCCAGAGCGTTCAATTCATGCAGAGACAATTTCAGAGAAGAAGAAGTCCGGTGGTGTGCACTCATCAATCTTGCTTCTTCCGGAGAACATACCCCGAATAGTTCAGCAGCTCTTTGCCGTCACGGACAACGACCTTGATGGTTTCACCCATGCCGCGACCAAGTCCGTACATGATCGCCTCGGTGTCCGATACCGGCTCCAGTGCAAAGCCAAACCACCCGTCAGCGAACAGGGGGATAAGATATTCTCCGATAAGCAGGCCGTTATCAAAACGGAAGCGGACCTTCTCGATCAGGGGATAGTCGTTCCCCGGGTTATCGATGACATACTCGCCCGCCCGATTTTTCCATGCCTCGGAAATCGTCATGGGTTTGATCTTCTCGCCGATGAGCATCTCGCGACCGCGGCCGCTGACCAGCAGGATTTCACGCCCTGCTACCGTGCGCCGCGATACGGGATAGGACTCAAGCTCACCCAGATTGATGGAGACCAAGCCGAGAAACTTATACCGCAATCCAAACTGTCCTTCGCCGACCGGCACCAGCCGAAGTGTTTTATTCATCACCTCCGCATTCAAATGATCCGAATCCCGGGTTATGTTCACCACGCCGAATGAGGTGGCATAGAAGCCTTCAAACGTCTTCTGAGTCTCAGGCGACAGCGGGATCTCCTTTTCCACGAACTTCACCTGCTCCGGTTGTTTGATCCCGGTCTTGGCTTCAAGTGCGCGGGTGATGGCCTCAACAGCCGCCTTGTTTACCACGCGTGCGGACGGCGATGAATTCGAAAGGACCACGACCCCCAGCTTATGCGCCGGGAGGATGATCATCTGACTGTGAGAAAACAGCGTGGCCCCGGCGTGGTGCGCCACGATCCCGGCGTTCTGGATATCGATTTCGCCGAGACCGCTCAGCATCCATCCGATGCCTGCGTGCATGCCGAGGTCAAGCGCTGTGGTCTTCTGCGGCTGCAGCATTTCTTTCAGGGTCTCGGGCCGCAGAATTTGCTCGTTGCCGAATTTACCCTGTGCGATGATCATCTGCATGAAACGACCCAGATCAGAGACCGTCGAGCTTAAGCCGCCGGCGGAAATATCGCGGCTAAAGGGCTCTTCGACCTCTTTGCCCTTGTAGTAGCCTTTTGCCGGAGCCGGAGAAATACCTGAATGGGCCATGTTCAGAGGCCGCAGAAGCGCATCATGCAGATACGCGGCAAAATCCTGTCCGCTTGTCATCTGGACCACGGTACCGAGCAAGGCATAGCCGATGTTTGAATCAGAATACATGAGCCCCGGAGGATAGGCCGCATATTCCTCCTTGATCAGTTTAAGCACGTTCATAAATGGCTCGGGCGTCCTGCTCCACATGCCCTTCTGATAATTGGAGGGAAGACCGGAATGATGCGTCAAGAGATCGCGAAGCGTGATCTGTCTCGCGTTCGCAAAGCGGCTGCGAATCGAAAACTCCGGCACGTAGGAATGCAGTGGGGCATTGATGTCAAGCTTCCCCTGCTCAACGAACTGCATGATCGCGGTCGCCGTAAAAAGCCTGGTAAGGCTGCCGATCCGGTAGACCGTGTCCGGTCCTGCGGGAATATTATTCTTTTCATCCGCAAAACCGAACCCCTGCGCCCACACTATCTGCTGATCGTCCACCAGCGCAATGCTGAGCCCGATGACATCGTGCTTTTTCATTTCTTTGTTGATCAACAGTATCACGGCATCTTTGACAGCGTCGTAATTGACCGTCTGCGGCGCATGCTTACGCACTTCGGAGGGTGCGGCGCTGATGAGAAACGGAACCGCAAAAATAATCAAAGCAACTGCCACTCTTATCGCATGATAGGAACGAAGCATAAACAACTCCTTTGTCGAAAACTTCTCTTTTGATGTCATTCTAGCTTGTCCGGAATCGTTTCACATCAATACGTTGTAAAGCACTACGATTCCCGACAAGCGGGAATGACGAATTATTACGAGACCATCAAGGATGCACACTGGTGGACTATTTTCCTGTGCTGTAAATATAGTAATATTCCCAAGCCATGTCAATTCGATTTATCATAGTGCTTGACTCAGATATGATCTTTCTATAAAGTCTTATGGGGCTGATCAATATAGTGTTAACGTGACATTTTGCAGACCATAAAATGAACTTGTTTTCACAAATAGAAAGTTATGACATTAGTCTTGCTAGGCTGGTAACGAACGGAAATCCGTTCTTTACGACTTGCCCCTTAACTAGACAATCACTTGTTGGCCCCGGCAAAACAACGCTATACGCCAACCAGCAGTTCGAGTCCAACAGGCGGCTCAACATTCCGAGGAAGTGAAAATGCGCAAAGAGAGAGTCAACTTTTATCTAGCATTTATTTATTTGTTCGTCGGATTACAATCAACTATCACATCTGGCTATCTGACAATTAAATATTTCCTGATCTCAAAAAACAACTGGTACATTTTAGATGTGTTCATCGATTTATTGATGCTGGTAGCTCTGTCTGTTACCCTGATAATCTTATTAACGAAGACAACAGAAACGATAAAGATATGGTTTTATCGCGTTTTTATAGGTCTCGGAGTGGGAGGCACAGCATCATTACTGATGTTCCGATTCTTTGTTGCGATATATCAATTTCCGCCGAAGTTAATGATCGCTACTCTAATAATAGATGGCATGATAATCAAAACGATTCTTGATAAGAAAATAATATCATCACTGCGTCCCAGCCCTGGCGCAAATGCTGCCTAAAGAGCATAAGACCACCAACCAGCGGCGCGTCAGCCGCGTGTCCATAAAAAACTAATCCCCAGTGCTTCTTCAAATCCCTTTACCATCGCCGCCTTTATCTCATCGATCGACACAACACGCCCCAGCTCGCGGTTCAGCGAGGTGACCACGTCAGAACCGCCCCCGCCCGGGATCACCTTCGATTCGAGAACCGGGTCGAAGTCCATCAGGACCGAGCCGTGCTGCAGAAACGCGTTGGAAACTCTTCTCTGCGCGCTGCCCACGATCTTTCTGTTGTTCACCAGGATCTCATACCAGGAGGGGGAGGAAAAGCAGGCGGGGTTGTTCGGGCTCTTTTCCACGCGCCCTGCATGCCTGCTGCTGCGCGATACCATTTCAGGATGAAGACCGAGGTTTGTTAAACCAGCCAGCAGTCCCGCGGCTATTACTTTATAGGTGCCGAGAACGCTTGAGGGGAAGAGCGGGTGATCAAGGGGAGCAATAATGCTGTAGGTAAGTTCCTGACTATGGAGCACGGCCCTGCCGCCGGTGATGCGGCGCACAATGTCGATGCCATGCTGTCTGCAGACATCGGCATGCACCGAGGTCTCTATCTTCTGAAACCTGCCGAGCGACACCGCGGGAGGGCTCCAGGTATAGAACCGGAGCACGGGCGTTTGCTCCCCTGCCTGCGCACGCGCCAGCAATTCCTCATCAATGGCCATGTTATATGCGCCGAGATTCGCTCCGGTGTCGAGCAATCGCCAGTTCATAACGCCGTCTTATACATATAAGGAAGGTTCATTATTCGGACGGGTCTTGAAACGCCGATAGGTCCACATGTACTGCTCCGGCATTTCCCTGACCCACTGCTCGATCAGGTTGTTCATCTGCTGCGCGTCCGCGGCCGGATCATCGGTGGGAAAGTTCTTTAATGCGGCGTGCAGACAGACCTCAAACCCTCTCCCGTCAGGCCGCACACGGGTGATACAGGGAACGACCTCCGCGTTCGTGGTCTGCGCAATGCGGCTGAGCGCGGTCACGGTCGCGGCGGGAATGCCAAAAAAATTTGCGAACACGCTGGAGCGCTCGCCCATGTCCTGGTCCGGCAAATAGTAGAACGGGCGGCCTTCGCGGATATATCGGATGATCGGCTTCAAACTCGACATCCGCTCCAGGACAATGCCACCGAAGCGCTCGCGCCGCTGGAAGAGATACTCGAGAAGAGGGTCGCGGGACTTACGGTACATGCTTACATACTTTTGCTCCGCGGACAAACGCACACCGCCCATATCAAGGCCGATAAAGTGCGGGGCAAGAAGAATAACGTTTTTCCCCCTGGCATAAACATCGCTGATATGGTGCTGGTCCCGAATAACCGTTAAGCGTTTGAGACGCCCCAGGGGCGCCAGCCAGGTAACACTGAGACTGAGCATGGCATACCCGCTCAGGCAAAAATGCTGCTTCAACAGCCGGTGCCGTTCCCCAGGGCTCATTTCCGGGAAGCAAAGTTCCAGATTTCTTTTGGCGAATCTACGGTTGGACGTGGGAAGCCAGGAAACGATCGTGCCCAGCGCGTTGCCCAGGACCTGGCGCACCCGGTCGGGCATCCAGCTCATGATGAGCATGATCGTCAGCACCGGCCACGCATACCAAAAGCGGGGATGGAGAAATGTGCGAAGGGTGACCTTGTTCATTCGTTTAACTCCCCTGTCCTTTCTTATCGTACGTTGCTTTAGGAACTACGGACCCTGATTGCACAAAAAAGCCTGAGAATCATCCGACTCTCAGGCTCGCACTTTTTAATCCGCTCACGGCGGATCGATCAGGAGCCTCAACCACCTCCCCAGGAATGTCCTCCACCGACACTGCAACTGGAATGGTCGCCTCCTGCGGATGCGAACTTGGAAAGCATTTTTTTCGCGTTCTTTGCATCGCAGTACGGACATGCGGTTTCCTCGGCTTTTGCGCTGATGGACTGGAGCAGGACAAAATCCTTGCCGCAGGCCTGACATACATATTCATAAAATGGCATACCCCACCTCCTCATTGATGTTAGCGTACTGCATAATACTCAGGGGGCAAAGACCTGTCAAGGCAAAAACTTGTGCATACCAACCACAATAATTTTGTCCCCTAAATGTTGACAGAGACAAGAGACCTGTGATATGGTTGAGACGTTTTAGAAAGGAGACATATATGAGGAAAAACAGTATCGTAGTTCTTGCCCTGGTAATCCTCTTAAGCGCTGTCGGGCTGTCCTCGTACGCGCAGGAAGATCTCTTTGATACCAAAGCATCCGCCGAACACGTGGACAAAGGCATGGCGTTTCTCAAGGCCAACAAGCTGAATTCGGCGATCAATGAATTCGAGGAGGCTGCGGCCATTAACCCAAGCGCTGAATCATATTATTATCTGGGGTATGCTCTTTATCTCAAAGGCAAAAAAGGAGATGTGGAGAGCAGAAAATCGTCAAAGGAAAACTTTGACAAGGCATATGAACTTGACCCGAACTTTTCTCCAAGCCGGATAAAGCCAACGGAAGCAACACTAGCAAAACCGAAAAGTGATGAGCAAAAATCGGAGCCGGCGGCAACACCAGCACCTGTTTCAGCAGTAACTCCCACGCCTGAACCCATGACTCAGCAACCGCCTGTTGAACCCGTAGCGCCGGTTACGAACGAAACCACAACCGTGAAGCCTGTTGAACCGGCAATACCGATTACCGGTGAAACAACGACCGCCAAACCAGCCGAACCGATCACCCAGCAAACAGCGACCTTAGTTGAACAGCCGAAATAGTTGTTCGGCTTTCCCTGCCAATAAAAAACCCCGGTCATGAGGTTCACGACCGGGGTCAGTAATTTACGTAGGTTATTTTCGATGAGCGTTGTGATGTTGAATTAGAGTTTTACCACATTCGTTGCCTGCGGACCCTTCGGCCCGGCGGCAACTTCAAACTCAACTTCCTGATTCACTTTCAGGGACTTGAATCCCTCGCCTTGAATCGCGGAAAAATGCACAAACACATCTTCGCCGCTGTCCTGGGTAATGAAGCCATAACCCTTGGCATCATTGAACCATTTTACTTTCCCCTTCGCCAAACAGGTGCCCTCCTTTGATGCAGAGTCCCGGGATAATTTCCTGTCCCGGTGGATCATGCGGTTCAGATCGGACCGCTGAAGCGCCTTAAGACTACCAAAAACCTTTTTTTCTGTCAAGCACTATTCAGTCGTGTTTCCTTGCATCTACAGTGTTTCAGACCATGCTGCAAGCCCCCAGGACACGCGCCTGCATACGTTTCCTACTTCTCATGGCAAAGTACACAGAGATCACTCGCAGGCATTCTCAGCATGGCGGCAGTTTTCGAATGGGGATCGTGACAGCTGATGCACGTCATCTTCCCGTCCTGAAGCGGAATGCTTTTGACAGGTTTTGAAATCTTGATGCCTACCTTGTGCTCCCCCTTCGCGATCCTCTTCTGGTGACAGACCGAGCACAACTCATTGATGTCCTTCTTCAGCAGTGCTCCGCCCTTCCCCTTATGGTCGGTATGGCAAAACGTGCAGGACTTCTCGATGGCGGATACAGGAGAGATCATCAAAAGAAAAAGTACGGTTGAACACAGCATGGTCACGACGATTGTTCCACGAATCAGCATATAGCACCTCGCTCATACCAGGATCTTCCGGACCGGGTCCGTAAGGGCAACAACATCTTGTTGCAAAAATGGGGTCTGCACTGGACTACGGCTTAAATACTATCGCCTTTTCTCAATTTGGTCAAGGACGACTGTGGCAGGGTTGCCAACGAGAGTGCAAAAGGAAACGCCCCGGGAGTTTGGGAATCCCCGAGGCGTTATCTGGAAAACAGGTGCTGGGAAACAATACTAACGTTGCTCGCTCTATTGTCGGAAAAGGACACGGTCGATGTCGACATTTCTGCCGCCATAACTCCGCTGGTTATAGGAACCTGAAAGCTTTGAGCCGTCCTCCGAAAGACTGAGATCATAGGTCTCTGTCTTGAAATACCAGTATTCCTTCGGCGAGGTCATCTTCCACTTGATCTGGACCTTGAGGTTCCGCTCCGCGATCTCGAAAACCGGAACCGTTGCGACATAATCCGCGGACCGCTTGGGTGGTGTGACGATCAGGTCGCCATTGGCGTTCTTGCCTATTTCAAATGCCTGTACGGTCGCCTCTTCTTCCCTCACCGTGTCCTTGAAATACCAGATCCCGATGAAGTTCGGCAGGTTTGACTTCTTCTCCTGTGGCGGCATCTTGATCACTTTCAACGGTTTGTCCGCTTCGATCGCCAGGTCTGTTTTCCCTGCCAAAAGCGCCGGTTTCGCGGGGTCCGTCAGGGCCGGTGCCGCCGCGGGCGGCGGGACAACTTTTGCGGCCTGAGCATCCTCAATGTCAACTTCAAGGGAATAGATCTTGTTCTTTACTTCCCGCGCATTTTTTGCATCGGGCGTAGCGAGCAAATAGAGCTTCAGGCTTTGCAAGGCCTCGGGATAGTGGCCGGCCTTCTCCTGGGCGATCCCAAGATTAATATACGCGGTGCCAAGCCACGGCGCCGCAAGCGTTGCAGCTTCAAATTCAGCTATGGCTTTCTTGTAACCGTTGATTTCCGTGGCCTTGGAAAAGAAAGCAATGCCGCGGGCCACATTACGCTCGGCGACCTCGGACACTGCCGGGGCGGGCTTCATGGACACAGCCAGCTTGATGATCTTCTTCCGGAGTGCAAAGTCATTCGGACTCTTTTTTAGATCCTCGACATATTGATCAAGTGTTTCCTGCGCAGCTTCCGACTTTTTGGATGCGTGGGCGGGAACCGCCTGCAGGACGAATGATAGGAACAAGAGGAAAAATAACGTTGATTGAAATGCTTTTTTCACAGCGTTCTCCTTATTATCGTGCAACAACTCCCCGTGCAAAATGCAACAAAGCTTCACTTGCAAACCATGACAGCCCTGATTTTTTGTGTTAAAACTTATTATATTTTTTATTATATTATACGAAAGAAGATTACGAGTCAAGAGTTTTTGAAAAGAAAACAGGCCCCTGACCAGCCCAGGTATTTATTGAAATAATTTCCGAAGACCCTATGGTTAGTCAACACTGCGGCATAGGACGTCCGTTAACCCAGGCTGACGGTGACATGCGAAGCGGACCCGCCTTCATTATTGGCATGGCGTCGGGCCTCATGACCTGCTTCGGAATGCCGGCATATGCAATTTCAGACTTGTCTATTAAAGCCTATTACGATATAGTATTGCTGCGATGAAATACTGTCATGCATGCAGGAAGGAACTCCCTGTTGAATTTAAAAAAACCAGCAGACGCGATGTCTGTCCCTTCTGCCGCGTAGACCTCCATTGCTGCCGGGCCTGTGCCTTTTACGACCAATCCGCCCCACGGCAATGCAGGGAACCTGTGGCGCAGATGGTCAAGGAAAAGGACAAGGCCAACTTTTGCGATTATTTTTCGTATGCTGTCGGCCCTGCATCCGGAAACCAGCCTGCGCAGACTGAACAGGCGCGCAAAGCGCTTGACGATCTCTTCAAAAAATAGCATCCGCTCAAGCTGACACTAATGATAAAAATAGATAAAAAAACGATTCTGCTGCTTGCTGCTGCGTGCACTGTCATGATGGTCTTCGTGCTGATACTGCATGGCACAGGCCTGCTGGAATTTTTCACCAGCAAAAAGCGCGTGCTCACCTTTATCAGCGAGCATCGCGCATACGCCGCGTTGATATTCATTGGATTTCAGGTTCTGCAGGTCGTTGCCGCTCCCATACCCGGAGAGGTAACAGGATTCGTCGGCGGGGTCATCTTCGGAACCGCATGGGGCATTTTCTATTCCACCATCGGCCTGACGATCGGTTCGTGGATGGCGTTCGGGCTGGCCCGCCTCGTGGGCAGACCCCTTGTCGAGAAGGTGATCAGCGCGGAAACGATCAAGCAGTATGACTACGTGATGAAGCACAAGGGGCTTTTCCTCGCCTTCCTCATGTTCCTGATTCCGGGTTTTCCCAAGGATATTCTTTGCTATTTGCTCGGCCTGGGACATATGCGGCAGCGGGATTTTCTCCTGGTCTCCACGAGCGGCAGGTTGTTCGGAACCGTGCTTCTGACGGTGGGCGGCACCTTTTTCCGTGCCAAAAGATATTTTGCATTTTTTACGGTTGCGGGTATCGGCATTGGATTGATCCTGCTTACGATGATCTATCGGGAGGCGATCGAACGGCGGTTTAGGCGCATGCGGGCAGCTCAACGGCTTCATACCTGGACGGAAAACCGAAAGCAAAGGAAGCATGCGAAGGAGCGGGATAGCAATCTATCCTGAAGCGGCTACACTCCGCGTTTGGTTTTATCCCGACGGTCCTTATGCACGCCGGTGGTGCGGTCATGATAGCGACGGGTGATGATGCTGACGATCTCATCCGGGTCGTCGACGATATGCATGAGATCGATATCTTCGGGACTGATCGCCCCCTTTTCCAACACGGTTGATTTGAGCCAGTCGATCAAACCCTGCCAATATTCCCTGCCGACCAGAACGACCGGAAAACCCCTGATCTTCTTGGTTTGTATAAGTGTGAGCGCTTCGAAAAGTTCGTCCATGGTGCCGAATCCGCCGGGGAAGATCACATAAGCCACCGCGTACTTCACAAACATAAGCTTGCGAACGAAGAAGTATCGGAACTCCACTCGCACATCCTGGAAGGCGTTCGGCGTCTGCTCCATGGGAAGTTCGATGTTCAGGCCGATCGATGTCCCATTGGCATTCTGCGCCCCCTTGTTCGCGGCCTCCATGATCCCGGGTCCGCCTCCCGATATGATGGAAAAACCGTTCTTCGCCAGGCTCTCGGAGACCTTCAGACACGTGTTATAGTACGGAGACCCTGGTTCAAGGCGCGCGCTGCCGAACACGGTCACGGCTGGGCCGATCCCGTTGAGCGCTTCAAACCCTTCGACCAGTTCCGCCATGATCCGGAACACCCGCCAGGTATCGGACTTCGCTAAATCTTCCATGCGCATGCTCTCCTTCGTTTGTCTGAAATTCTACATCTCACACCGCTGCTGTCTTTAAAATAAACGAAGGCCGAAGCGCGGTACATGGCTTCGCATGCCCGCGCTGACAACCTCAAGAGGCTCACTCCCGTGCATATTCCTCACGGTAGATTTGGACAAAAGCGGTCAGCAGAGTAACAACGAGTGGGCCAAAGACGATGCCGAGCACACCGTACGCCCGTATGCCACCAAGGATTCCCAGGAAAAGGAAGAAGGTCGGAATTTTTGCTTTTCGTCCGATGAGAAGTGGTTTTAAAAAATTATCCGGCAGGCTCACCAGGAGCAGTCCCCATAATGAGAGCACTATACCTTGGAACATATGCCCTGTCAAGATCAGGAAGACCGCACCCGGTATCCAGATCAGTGCGGCACCGCCAACAGGGATGAGCGCAGCAGCGACAGCCACGGAACCCCAGAACGCCGGATAGGGGACGCCAAGGATGGCAAAACCGATACCGGTCACCAGTCCCTGCAGCAAGGCAATTAGAAAAACACCATTAAGGACAGCGCGAAACGTATCAATGAATCTTTTTAAGATCGATCTCTTCTGTTCGTTCGTGAACGGCAGGAGATCCATCAAAAATTGATGATAGATCTCGCCATCCCGGTAAAAAAAGAACACGGCAAGAATCATGACCGCAAGTTCGAAAAGAAGGACCAGGGTATTCTTCAGCACGCTGCCGAGTTGTGCGGCCATGATCATGGAGAGATCGCCGATGGATTTAACGACGATGCTTTTGAAATCGATTCCTGCGAGCGCTGGATGGTCCAGGATCTTATTGAGAAACAACGTCGTTGTCGTGCTCCATTGCTCCAGCCGGCCCGACTGCGCAGCATCCGTGGTCCACTGGTACAAAGACAACGCCTGTGACGTGAGCGCTATGAGCAGCGCGATCGCGGGCCCGATGATCACCAGCGATACGATGACGGTCATAATACCTGCGGCCAATCCCCTCCTGCCCTTGAGGAGCTTCACGATCCTGAGAAAAACTGGGTAGCCGGCAAGCGTGAGCATGGCCGCCCAAATCAACGCTGACGCAAAGGGGGCCAGGAGACCCGCCATCTGGTAGAGAAGAAATATGAAAATGAGAAAGAAAATAACGGCGAAGATGTGGGACCGCGTTAAAAAGGGCTCGACTTTGTTGGTCATGCGGTTCCCTCCGCACTCTTCCGCTTGAAATTCGCCATGAGGGCGGCAAGCTTTATTGCTTCATACAGACTTGCGGGGTCAGCACAACCTTTTCCGGCGATGTCGTAAGCGGTCCCATGGTCCACGGAGGTGCGGATGATGGGCAGGCCTACCGTGATATTGACGGCGTTCCCGAACGCCACCATTTTGAGCGGGGCCAGTCCCTGGTCATGGTACATGGCGACGACGATGTCGAAATGATTGTTTCGCGCCTTAAAGAACAGCGTGTCCGCAGGCAGAGGGTCGCTTGCATGGATGCCCTCCGAACGTGCGGCGTTGATCGCCGGCAGAATCTCGTTCATTTCCTCGTCACCGAAAAGGCCGCCTTCTCCGGCGTGCGGGTTCAGCGCGGCCACACCAATCCGCGGATCATTGATGCCGAAGTATCGCATAGACTGGTGGGCGAGGCGAAGGGTTGTGAGTACAGCGCTCTTCGTGATCAGCCGGGGAACATCCTTGATCGCGGCATGGATGGTCACCAGGATGAGCCGGAGCCCTCCGCCCACGAACATCATGCCATATTCCTTCGTGCTGGTGAGCTCGGCCAGCAGCTCGGTGTGGCCCGCATAATGATATCCGGCCGCGTTCATGACTTCCTTGTTGATCGGTGCGGTCACCATGGCATCCGCTTCGTTATTGAGCGTCAGTTCCACTGCTTTTTTAATATACGCGACCAGAGCTTTTCCTGAGGAACGGTCCGGTGCTCCCCACGCATGACGGCCAAGGTCGATCATGTTAAGATCGAGCACATCGAGCCGGCCTTGTTCCGGGAGCGTCCCGGTGACCGAGTTGATGCTCCGCACGGAGAGCAACAGGCCCAGCTCCGCCACGATCTTCCGCATTACTCCTGCATCGCCGATGACCACGGGTCTGCAGAAGGATAGCACTTCGCCGCTGTCCATGACCCGGGCAATGATCTCCGGACCGATGCCCGCTGGATCACCCATGGTGATAACGATGTGGGGTTTGTGGTTCATTCGTCCTTTATTTTCGGCACGCGAATGTCGTTCATAATTCGGTACATGTTTTCCGGAGAAGTTTTTCCGGGCAGGGTGAAAGGGATTGCTACAACTTCCAGGTTTATGACGCGTGAAGCGAACTTCAAGGTTATCACTTCTCCTGGTTTTACTTCTTTGGCAGGTTTGGCCTCACGGCCTTGAACGAGCACCCGGTGAGCGTCGCACATCTCGCGTGCGATTGTTCGCCGTTTTACTAATCTGCTGGCTTTGAGAAACTGGTCGAGACGCACACGGCATTGTAGCGAAAAATGGCGGGGTTGACAACGACAAATCGTGGAAATGCAACCAACTTCGCCAATCCGGCGTTAGCTATATCGCGGCACGGAAGGAATCGAGAAATTTCGTTGTGTCGTCGGTCGGGGACTGTCCCTTGGGCAATATGGCAAGCACCTGGTACAGGCGAAGGTCTACCAGGAAGATTCTTGCCACGATCACGGCACGATCCGAATCGATATGCAGCTCGCGTCCGGGATGCCTGCCGATCGAGATGGCCTGTTCGCTTACCAGCTTGCCCTTCATCTGGGCTACAGCGCCGTCCCGTCCTCCATCCAGCAGTTTATCCGCTGCGTTCGGCATCTGCTGGAACATCGATGGCATGTCCGTGTAAATGACCCCGTAGGCGCTATTCTTCAATTCCAGCATATATATGTGCATAGACATGTCGCCGGCCGCGGTCTTTACGGTTTCAGTGCTCTGGGCCGGTTCACCCGGCATCAGAATGGCGAACCCTCCCTCGGTTGAGGAAAAATCCTTCCAATCGACAGCGGCAACGGACGGTGCTGAGGAAGTCACGGACCCCATATCAATATTGAGTCCGAAATTTTTCCCAAAGAACAACACCACCATGATCACGCCAAAAGCAGCAGTGATCGAAATCGGCCTCCAGACTGCGGTATTCCCGTCCCGCGCCTTGAAGCTGCGATATTCGAATGTTCCGATGATGCCCTGCAGAAAAAAGTAGCCGAAGATGACAGCGCCGGGCAGTCCGGCGAGCTTGCCCATTTGCGCCCAGATCAGGATCTTGCTCCCGACAAAATACAGGAACATGAGCAAGGCGCTGGTCCTGCTTTTCTGGTAGATTCCAAACGACAAAGCAAAAATGAATAGGACATCCAGAAAGTTATACGCGCTATAGCCGAGACCGAGGACGTCATTCCCGTTCATCGCGATAACTGTAATGATCAGCGTAACAATGCCGGACACGATTCCGGCTGTCCAGGCGCTCTTAATCCTTTTGAGGGAAGGCTCCAGTTCCGGATCATCATGGTCGGATTGCGAATATTGGGATGAGGACTGTTGCTGCGAGACTGGCTGGGGGTTTGCCAGTCTGTCTGCCTTCCATTGCTCGTACTCTTCCTTGCTCGAAAACTTCGGCACTGGCATACGTTGTCCCCCTTTTTGGGTAACCAAGGTTACACTGGCAACACGTCATCGGAGCTCGTTGCATCCTGGCAGGAAGCGGTTATGAGTACGAGTAATTGTTAAAAATTGTAGCTTACAATAAAAAGTTTTTCAAGGAAATGTCCAGCCAAAAACAGCAACAGGGTTGCTCGTACAAAAAAGCCCGGACATTGTAGCATGTCCGGGCAACGGTTATTAACCACTGATCAAGTGATGCGCTTTCTCTATTCGCTTGATGGTTTTTTCTTTGCCCATCACCTCAAGTACATCATAGATGCCCGGGCTGACCGTGCCGCCGGTCATAGCAACACGCACGGGCTGTGCAAGCTTGCCCAGTTTAATTCCCTTTTCCGTCACCAACCCGTTAAAGACCTTTTCCAGTTCATCATGCGTAAAGGGTTCCACAGACCGCAGTCGCACGGCAAGTTCAGCAAGGAGCGGCGCAACATCCGGCGTCATATGCTTTGCCTTTGCTTTTTCGTCCATCACGATCTCATCGATAAGGAAAGGAATGGCCCCATCCTTCATCTCAACAAGCGTATGACTCCGTTCCGTTAATATCTTTACCAATTTTTTGAGCCACTCGTTGTCAGGCTCCTTGCCAACGGCAACAACCCCGTCCTTTTTCAAAAGATCAAGCACGAGCGCGGCAAGCCTGGCAGGATCGGCCTGCTGGATGTAGTGATGGTTCAGCCATACAAGTTTTTCCGGGTTGAAGACCGAGGGGGCCTTGCCCACATTCTCCAGGGAAAATTTCTCAATCAGTTCCTGGGGCGAGAATATCTCCTGGTCCCCCGAGGACCAACCAAGACGCGAAAGATAGTTCACAAGAGCTTCAGGCAGATACCCGAGGTCGATGTATTCGGTGACAGCCGTAGCGCCGTGGCGCTTTGATAATTTCGTTTTGTCGGACCCGAGGATCATGGGCAGATGAGCAAATGCCGGCGGCTCGTACCCGAATGCCTGGTAAAGCTGGATCTGGCGGGGCGTATTGTTCAAATGGTCGTCGCCGCGAATCACGTGCGAGATCTTCATCGTCACGTCGTCAACAACCACAGCGAAGTTATAGGTCGGAAGACCGTCGGACCGCTGGATGATCAGATCGTCAAGCTGCTGGTTCTCGAAGACCACGGCGCCGCGGATCACATCGCGGACAACGGTCTGGCCTTCATCGGACGAGAGAAAACGCACAGCGGGCGTTCTTCCTTCGACGGGTGCGGTAAGCGACCGGCATTTTCGATCATACTTGGGCGGCTTGCCCGCTGCCATGGCCTCTTTCCTGCGCGATTCAAGTTCTTCGGGTGTGCAGTAGCAGTAATAGGCCTTGCCCTGCTTGAGAAGTCGATCGACATGTTCGCGGTAAATATCCATGCGCGCGGTCTGACGAAACGGCCCCTCATCCCAGTCGAGGCCAAGCCACTTCATGCCGTCGATGATGATCTGGATGGATTCATCGGTCGAGCGCGTCTGGTCCGTGTCCTCGATACGCAGGATGAACGTGCCTCCCTGGTGCCGTGCGAAAAGCCAGTTAAAAAGCGCGGTCCTCACGCCGCCGATGTGAAGAGCGCCGGTGGGACTTGGTGCGAATCTTACGCGAATGTTGTTCATGGTTTACATAACTCCTTACACGATCTTCTGATCCAGCCTCACGAAGTTGTCATTATATCAGAGAACAGCTGCAATCAAAAGAAAAAACAAGGTGGCAATGGCAGGGGGTACACATACCGGTCCCCGGATAAACCCGCATAAACAATCAGCTATAGATATCCAACGTAAAATTGACAAAGCATGCTCTCTTAGCTATCATTTACGCAGAGGGCTAAAATTGTAGTTTGAGGGGACGCGTGTCAGCAATCCCGTAAGAGCTCTCAACTTTCTCTCGGAGGTGGCGTATGGATATCAAGGTCTTGATAACGGAACCGGTAGTGGAGATCGACGGGGTCAAGTATCACCACCACCATAATGGCGGCGGGATGGTCGCCGAGACCGCTCAGGTGGCCGACACGGCCTATGTCGGTCCCTTTGCCAAGCTCTGCGGTCATTGTAAAGTGGGCGACGAAGCCTTCATCTTTGGAAATGCATGGATCTTTGACAAGGCGGAGGTTTCGGGCAGGGCTGAAGTATTCGGGAACGCGAGGGTCTTTGGCAATGCCAAGGTCAGCGGAGATTGCAAGGTGTATGGTTTTGCCAGCGTGTACGGGGATGCCGTGGTAAGCGGTTTTGTCGAGGTCGCGGAAAAAGCCGAGGTCGGAGGAAATGCACGGCTGCTGGGAAATGCCAAGATCAGTGGAGATACCAGGGCTCTGGGCGATGCCGGTATTCTGAGAAAAGCCGCATAATCGGCATACGAGTTTCGGCCAATAGTATCCGTACACGGCCGTATCAAGAAAAATAAAAAGGGGCTGTTCTATGAACAGCCCCTTTTGCTTTGCCTTTTGACCTTCGTATTACACACCGAAGGGTTTTGCGTAGAGCAGGATCAGGACCACGACCAGCGTGTAGATGGCGAGCGACTCGATCAGAGCCAGACCCACGATCATCGTCGTCATGATCTTTCCCGATGCTTCGGGGTTACGGGCAATACCTTCCACGGCCCGGCCGATGCCGAGACCCATGCCAATGCCCGTGCCGAGCGCCGCGATGCCGATGCCGATCGCTGAAGCTGCCGCAACGGTGCCGAAGAACGAGAACTTGGCCGCATCAGGCGTTGCAGCCGCCTCTGTCGCAAACGCGACTGACGCAAAGAGCATTGCGCAGAAAACCAGTAACATGATTGCTGTAATTTTTTTCATTAGATTCGCCTCCTTTCTTCGAATGATAAAATCTTGTCCGGAAATTGTGCCGGTGTGCTACCTCCCAGGAACACCTTCTTTGGAAAGGATTTCCGTTCCCAGGGTAAAATAGTTGTTGTTTAGTGGTGATCTCCGCCCAGATGCGCTGCTTCGATGGAGCCCGAAAGATAGAGCATGGTCAGCAGGGTGAACACGCCGGCCTGCACAAAAGCCACAAGCAGACCGAGGCCGAGGATCGGGATCGGTGCGATGTACGGAGCAAGGAGCGCGAGCACAAGCAACAGCTTGTGCTTGGCAACCATGTTGCCGAAGAGACGGAAGGTAAGCGACATGACGCGCGCGAAGTGGCTGATAAGTTCGATGGGAAGCATGAGCGGCGCAAGTCCCCACATGGGTCCCATGAAATGCTTGATATACCCGATACCGTGCCGCGTAATCCCGATGTAATGCGTTGCGGTGAACGATACCAGTGCAAGGGCGAGGGTGGTATTGATATTCGCGGTCGGCGAATCGAACCCGGGAACAAGTCCCTGAAGGTTGCACACAAGGATAAAGAGGAACAGGGACCCGATCAGGGAAAGATAGTGCGTCCCTTCGGGGCCCATGATGTCCACGACAAAGCTCTCAAGCCCGCCGACAACCGTCTCCAAAAGATTCTGGACGCCGGTGGGTGCGGTTTTCTTGAGCGAAAAACGGGCAGCCAGCGCAAGGCCGATGAGGATCGCCATGGCGAGCCATGAATAGGTGACTTGTTCGGGTATCCCGTGTATTTCCGGTAAAAGCAGCGGGCCTTCTTTCATACGGACGCTCCTTAACAACGCAGATTACAACGTGAAAAATTTACAGGAACCCTCTTTTTTTGTCAAGAAAAAACCCGGAAACACGCCATTAAATTTCCTAATAAACATATAGGGAAGCGCTGCATTTATGCGCTTGTGAGGTATTCGAGGATCTTTTCCCGGATGGTTGTAAAGATCTGGTCGAACTTCGCATCATCGTTCTCAAGCAGCGTGACCCTGAAGCCCTTGAGGGTGCAGTTAAAACCGGTAAGCGGAACCACGCAGATGCCCGTGGTCGCCAGCAGATAATAGACAAAGCGCTTGTCCAGGGCCACACCATTCGTGATTTTCTCTACCAGTTCCTTGATCGCCCTGTCCTTGACCGGCAGCGACTGGTTGCCGTTCAAAACGCCTTCCTCGAACATCACGGTCATATAGAACGCGCCATTCGTCCGGTTCACCACGATCCCCTTGATGTCCTTCAAGAGATCATAGGCGGTATTCGACCGGCGCTCGTACTTTTTATTCCGCTGCTCCACATGACCCTTGAACCGCGAATCGCTGAAGATCTTGGGGATCACGGTCTGCGGCAGCGTGGTCGAACAGACCTCAAGCATCTTGTCGTCGAGAATGCTCTTCACATACTTCTCGAACACGGGATCATGCCGCTGATTGTAAACCTCGATCCAGCCGCAGCGCGAGCCAGGCCAGGGCAGTTCCTTGGAAATGCCTTTCATCGAGATCCCGCACACATCGCCGATCACCTCCGCGAGCGGTACGGCCCTCTTGCCGTTGTACGCCATGTTGATGTAGATCTCGTCGCATACGATGAACAGATCATACTCACGCGCAATGGCCACGATCTCCTGCAGCACCTCTTTGGGATAGACCGCGCCGGTCGGGTTGTCCGGATTGATGACGAGAATGCCCGAGATTGCCGGGTTGTACTTCACCTTCATGCGGAGGTCGTTCAGGTCCGGGTACCAGAGATTGTGCGGGTCGAGGTTATAGGCGATGTACTCGGCGCCGGCATGTGAGGCCTCGGCTGAGGAGTGCGTGCTGTATGCCGGGCTCGGTCCGATCACGCGGTATTCCCGTCTCAACTGGCCGTAGATCTTGCTGATAGCATCGCCCAAACCGTTAAAGAAGATGATGTCTTCCTTCGTGATACTGACATTGCCGTTCCTGTTGGCCCACTGCGCCAGAAATTCGCGCGTGCTTTCCAGACCCTTGGTCGGGGAATAAGCGTACGAGGCGTCCTGGCGGTTCGCCTCGATGACGATCTCCTTGATCCAGTCGGGGATCTTCTCGCCCTTCTGCACCGGGTCGCCGATGTTCTCCCACATGATCTCGACACCGCGTTTGCCGAACTCCTTGGCAACCGCAACGATCTCGCGGATCTCGTATTTCAGTTCGTCGGCGCCGAGTGAAACAATGTTATTTCTCATGAACATACCTCATCTGTTAATTCCGGACCGTACCATACCTGGTCCGGAGAAGAAATCGCGTCATGTTACCAAAAAGTCGCTGGTGAGTAAAGATATTTATAGGGAAACTGGGAATTGCGCTCCGCGTAATACCGCAGCATCTTGTCATTTCTGCCAAGCAATGCTTTCGGTTATTTGTCAGTATTGGAAGGCGGTGGAGGCAGCAGTGGGCCAAGAATGGCGATCAGTGAGGGAATGTGTGAGGAAGCAACTGCCCACATGCGCTCTTGCTTGATTTCTCCGTATTCATGTGCCAGAACATGTCGTTGACCAATCATCCCTTTCCAGGGAATTTCCGGGTGAGCAATCTTATAGGCATCCGAGACACGTCTGGCAGCTTCGCCGATGATCTCAACAGCTCGTTCAACGGCCAATTGCAGTTTCCTATCCGTCATGTATTGATTTACTGTTACTCCTGCGACAAAATCACGGACCGTGCTGGCAGCGTCCAGCATATCCCAAAGATAAGCGGCATCCCGCTCCTCAGGCCGCATACAGCACCTCTCTGTTCGTCATGATCGCATGCCGACGGAAGGGATTACGAACGGCCCCCTTTTCCACCAGGTCAACTTCTCTCCCTAGAACCAATTCCAGTTCATCCTTCATCTCGACGATGTCAACAAGGCTCCAGCCCGCATTCCGCTCAAAGCTTACCAGCACATCCACATCACTGTCAGGACGGAAGTCCTCGCGCAGCACAGAACCGAAAACGGCAAACTCAGTGATCTTCCACTTTCGGCAGAATATAGCTATTTTATCAATATCAATATGAATTTTCGGGCTCATGATGTTTCCAATTTGCATTACAGCTTTATTCGCTAAACATATTAAAAGTACAGTAATCCATTCTAAATGTAAAGAAGATTTAGCATATAGAGCGCTGACTCCGAGGATATCTTTGGAACAGCTTTATGAAACTCAGGGCAATCGACACGCCTTCGTCCTAAAATTCGCAGCTAAAAGAAATGCCGCAGGTGTACTGCAAACCTGCGGCAAGTAATAGAGAAAAGATGGCGGGTTTCGCAGATGCGCTCTACCCGCCCTGCACACTACTTTCCAACGTCTACGGCGTAAATCTGCCGCGACGTTTGGCGCGACTTTCCAAAATGTCATTCAATGCGACATCTTTTAGCCATTGCTCTCTTTCACGGGTGTAATCTCCCGATCCGGATTCATACTGTTGAAGAAATCGAACCATACCGAGCGGCCCTAATTTCTTAGCCAGTGCATCGAGTCCCGCTTTTCTCAACACAGGGGGGGAAAGTGTTTGTGATTTCATGAAAGTACCTCCAGAGCCCATTGCAGGGGGTTTACGATTGAAACGTGCAGTGAGTAGCCTGCTGGGAATACGTGGGCTGAACCCAATAAAGGAAATAACTGTATTTAGCAGATTCCGCACTACCGGACGTTGTCAAGTGTAATGATCTATTAGGATGTCCCCAAGCTGTCCTTTAAGCTGTCCTTGATGGTGGCAACTCCCCTATTTTTAAACCCTGATTGATCCGCCGTCAAATTGATTATTTATGGTCTCCAATCGGGCGTCCCTGGAAAAACGGTACTATCATAAATTTTCATGTGATATGATTGGCCAGCTGTCAAAATACAAGTTCCAGAGTTACTAGCTCCGTTGCCTTGATATTCTATAGAATAATTGAATGAACTACATACATTCACAATTATTTTCTCATCGTCGCCGTTGGCGAGCAATAAATATTTTTGGTTCGCGTTTATGGGAAATGTGCCATGCACTGTATCAAAATGAAATAGTACATTTTTTGAAGATAAATTTGTTACATCTAGTATTGTTGCTGTATTAGCATCACTACAACGAGTGATTGTATTACCGCTAACTCCGGTAACATCTGGGTTAACAACTGGTGGACCACCATTACTGCTAGGACTACTGCTACTACTACCGCAAGCTGCAATAGCCACAAGTGACGCGAAGAGAACTGCAAACAACAATACGGTATTTCTTTTCATAATTGGCCTCCAAATCCATGCCATATTTTTTGTATCTCCGGAGCAATATATTCCTATCTAAGTAAAGAGCACAAGAACATCATTCACCATTCGGACTAAACCGAATAAAGTGATTTCTATTTATGTTAAATCAGAATGCATAGCCAAGTGTAACATACGCTTGCACTAACCCATTAACATTGTTAGAATCTGATAGAATTACTTATTTAATTTCACCGCCAAGTGACATTCCTTTTCTCTCCACTGAAAATCCACCTAAACCAATTCCAATAATATCGCTATCAGATGTAATGTTCACGCTTGTCGTTCCTATTTTCCGGACAGAATCTTCAGAAATACTACCCGTTGAAAGTATAAAATACTTAACAAAATTTTTATCGTCATCTTTTCTGTATCTCCAAAGAAAATCAAAAGTGATTCCAGTGAGTTTAGAGCTATTGCCTGTCCCTGCGACATTTGGGTCATCAACGTGATTTGCCGAGATTGTTGAAAAACCAATTCCGAAAGTATCTCCTATTCCTTTGCCAGTGACACCAACAAGAAAGGCTGACTCTTTTACACCTCCCTTATCACCTCCAGCTAATATATTAACCCTATAGCGGCCCCGGTTTTCTTGGACACGATTTTGTGTTAAAACATAAGTCCAAGGAGGCCGTTAAATGGGAAAAGATGTTAAGCCGTCTGATTCACCTGAAGTTCTACGCTGGACCGTTAGCCGCAA